>OFGN01002090.1_pt1 | contig 11648 bp, 7 predicted proteins | sample 1521821 | NCBI WGS metagenome assembly OFGN01 (sample SAMEA3504094, study PRJEB24116) | mouse gut metagenome | biome: mouse gut; feature: mouse-associated habitat; material: faeces | place: Denmark | collected 2011
ACTATGATATTTACTTCTTCAAAAGGTCTTGCCGCTTATGCGGCAAGACCTTTTGAACAGGTAAATACATTCGTGCGACAGCCCCATGTTTGTCTGAAAATTATATCACAACTAAATTTACAGCTGGAATTGGGACACAATCTCTTTCAATTCCTCTATAGACTTCATACACTCTTTCAACCTGGAATATCCTTCGACGGTGGCATTCTGTGTCTCGCCAGACTTCTCTGCAATGACATTGATTCCATCTGCCGACTGATTGACCATCTCATTGATATCCTCAACGGCTCCTGCGATTTGAGAAATATAACCTTCCAACGCCCCAACTGCCTCTTTGGTCTGGCTCATGATGCCATTAAAGCCGTCGGCATCTGCAAGATACTGCCCGCCTGACTTGCTGAAATCTTCATAATCACCCAGCACCGTGCTTTCCAAAAATTCCATCACCGTCATAATGCAGTCTGTCATATTGGACACGGCTTGATTTACCTCGCTCACAATCCCGTTGATGTTATCCACGGTATGCAGGGTCTGATCCGCCAAGGAACCGATCTCTGAAGCCACCACGGCAAACCCTTTGCCTGCCTCCCCTGCCCTGGCAGCCTCAATATTAGCGTTCAAGGCCAGCAAATTCGTCTGGGATGAAATATCCTTGATGGCGTCCGTCAGTTCATTGATTTTGTCTACAGCTTTCGATTGCTCAATGGCGACATCTGTCTTTTGTTTCATCACTGCATACATATTATCGGTCTTGTCCCTGGAAGTGCGGCTCACATGCTCCATTTCGCCCGCACGCTGTCGAACCTGTATCGAATTTTGCTCGCCCTCTTCCGCCATCCGATGAATGCTTTTCGAATTATGCCTGACCTCTTCAATACTATGTATAATGTTCGCCGTATTGACGCTTGCCTCCTCCATGCCCGCCGCAAGTTCCTGCGTTGCTGCAGAATTCTCCTGCGCATGAATCCTGTTCTCTTCCATAATCTCATTGAGATTCATCACATTGTCACGAATGGTTTCTTCCGCCTCCTCAAGGCTCCCCATCATCTTGCGCAAATTCTTTCGCATCGAATGAATCTCATTTGCCATAACGCCAATTTCATCTTTCTGCCTGCGGAGCCGCTGCCCGAACTCCGTGGCTCGAAAATCCAGCCTCGAGGTCTGATCAATCACGGCGGTGAGCTGCTTGATAGGCCTGGAAATATTGCTTGCAACAACAATTCCCACGATCCCAGAGAATAGTAGAGCGATCAAAACCGCCGTCAATATAATGACAAATAGCCGGTTGGCGCCAGAGTAAGTCTCCAAGCTGGGCACTGCAAGCACAAGCTTCATGCCATTGCCCAAGCTATAATAAACAAGCTGCTTTTTTTCTTTGTGGTATAGATAGTCAAACCGTTCTCCCTGACGGTTCTGATCCTGGATCAGCTCTGTTACACCAGATAAAGATGAATCAAGGGAAGATAGAGCCGTACCGCTCTCAAAATTCCCATTATGTATCACTGTTCCAGTATCACTCGCCAAAAATGCATAACCCGTCTCAAAAAATTCAATTTCGTCCACAATCTCTGTGATCTGGGAAAAATCAATATCCATGCCAATAATGCCGATAGATGTTCCGTCTTCTGCAAAAAGAGGAATCACATAAGAAATCATGTATACGTTAATATTCGCATTCAGGTATGGCTCCATCCAGATTGGCTTCCCCGCCTTGACCGGAATATAATACCACCCCACATGCTCTGCATCATCCTCGTCATACATAGAAAAATCCGTGGGCACGACGCTTTCAAATTCTTCGTCCACAGAATTCCTTGTGATAAAATATCCAGATTCTGGATCAGAATATTGAGGATTATAGCGGATATATGCTGTGATCGCCCCCTCCGTCCACTTGCCGAAAGTATCGATTTCCTGCGCGATCTGTTCCGTATACTCATCTGCGTACTCTTTATCTTTCACAAAAGACGCATAATCAAAATGCTGCATTAAAATATCGCTCAAAGTCTTCACCGACTGTTCGATTTTAGAGATCATATCGTTGATTTCCAGGGCTTCCCGTTCAGCTTTCACTTGCATGTTTTGATTGGAATTCTGCGCCTCTATCCTGGCGATATTGGCAATCGACAACATTCCCACAATAAACGCCGTAAGCAAAGAACACAATAAAATACCTGAAATTATCTTCATTCGTATCGTTTTCATAACGCTCCTCCGTAGATCTCCCTATTGCAGAAAAAGAACCTCAATACTTGAGATCCTTCCTCTATGTAAATGATTACTTTCTTGTATTCTTCAAAAATTCTGGTATCTTGATATCATGCTCCTGCACGCTGCTCTCTGGCTTCTTGGCGCGCTGTATCCCCAAAGTAGACGGAGTCACCCCAAGATGACCTCTCTGAGTTCCCGTGGGCGTAGGAGCAGCTCCATAAGCGTTGCCAGGTCTTGCGCCTGCCCCTGCGCCAAACGCAGACGGCTGTCTCGTCCCTGTCCCTATTCCGCCCTGTGGAGACATCACTTTCGGAGACGGCTTCTGAACCGCTCCTTCTAACCCTGTCGCTATCACGGTAATAATTGCTTCATCGGCCATGTTTTCATCATACTTAGCGCCAAAGATAATGTTTGCGCCCTCGCCTGACAGATCCTGGACATAATTTGCGGCGTCACTGGCATCCAACAGGGAAATATCTCCAGAAATATTGATAATGACATGGGAAGCGCCTGTAATCGTGGTCTCCAAAAGGGGGCTCGCCACCGCCATCTTCACTGCCTCTGTCGCCTTATCATCGCCTGTAGCCATGCCAATGCCGATATGAGCCAGTCCCTTATCCTTCATAACAGTCTGAACGTCTGCAAAATCCAGATTGATGAGCGCAGGCACATTGATCAAGTCCGTAATTCCCTGTACCGCCTGCTGCAATACCTCGTCCGCCTTCTTTAATGCGTCTGGCATGGTGGTTCTCCGGTCCACGATCTCGAGCAACTTGTCATTGGGAATCACAATCAGAGTATCCACGCTCTCTTTTAACCGCTCGATACCGCCCAAAGCATTGACCATACGGGCTTTCGCCTCGAACTTAAAAGGCTTTGTGACAACGCCAACAGTCAAGATTCCCATTTCTTTTGCAATCCGGGCCACCACGGGAGCAGCCCCGGTTCCGGTGCCGCCACCCATGCCGCAAGTGACAAACACCATGTCTGCGCCTTTGATCTCTGCGGTCAGTTCTTCTATATTCTCTTCTGCGGCTTTCTGACCAATCTCTGGCTGTGCGCCAGCGCCTAGCCCCTTGGTAAGCTTCTCCCCGATCTGGATCAGCGTCGGAGCCTTACACAATGCCAGCGCCTGCTTATCTGTATTGACACCGATAAACTCGACACCGCCTATATTTTCATCAATCATTCTATTTACTGCATTATTACCAGCGCCTCCGACACCTATCACGATGATCTTCGCACTGGATTCTGCTTCGGTCGTCATTATCTCAAGCAAGGTTCTTCCTCCTTTTATTCAATATCTGAATATTTCTATCAATCTAAACCTTTTCTTCTAACCTAGTTTAAACTCCTGTATACTATAGTATAATTTTTTTACAAATTAATCAACAAAAAATTTTTAATTTTCTTAGGTTTTTTGAGGCGGTCCTCTTTATCCTGACTTCTCAAAAGTGATATCTTTGGTATTTTCCGTCCAGCTTTCTAAATGAAGCGTGCCTTTCTGCCCTTCCAGCTTCGGCATGAGATAAGAAAGCCTTACCACTTTCTCATTAAAATGTTGTGCCTGTCCCATAGAGACAGAAAGCTTTCCATATTTCAGCGTATAATTGCCTTCTCCTCCATATTTAATGCTTTCTGGCTCCAATTGATACTTTTTCAAAAGCTGCGTCAGGCTTAAGAGGTTTTTGAGCACGCTCTTTCCCTCAATGGGCAGCTTTTCGTTTAACACGATGCGCTTTACGTCCAAACCGTTGATCTTAGGAACGTTTTCAATGACTTCCGAAGACATCTCCACCACGACCCCGTCTTTGTCAAAATACGCATTCTGTCCCAAAGACTCTATGTAAACCCTTCCTAAAATCTCTTTTTCATATACGTCTATCTTTAGCACTTGGGGAGATTTAAGAGATACTTTCATAGAAGCAACAAAAGGAAGCTCCCTTGGTTCTTGAAATTTATACTTAAAATATACATATAGGCTGCTCCAGGAATTTTCATCATCCAGCAGCCACTGCTCAATCACTTCCTCTGGGTGATGAGTACTTCCTGTTACCACCACTTTTTTGACGACGAAAGCTTTTACAACAATCAGGGCAGCTATTGCCAGAATCAGCAGGAAGAAAAGAAAAGCCATTCCCGTCATTTTCCCTTTCCTATTCCGTCTTTTCCTTTGTCTTCCCATTCTCTATTCCTCCAGACGAATCCCCCTAGAAACGCTCAAAACCAATCCAATCTCTGCCAGTAAAAATGCAACGGAAGTGCCTCCATAACTGATAAATGGCAAAGAAATCCCTGTATTTGGTATGGTATTGGTTACCACTGCGATATTCAGAATTACCTGTATGGCTATGTGGGCAAGAACGCCTGTGGCAATCAAAGCTCCATATAAGTCCTGGGCATTGTTGGCAATCACCATAAACCGCCAGATTAGTATCACAAACAGCAAGATCACGCAAACTGCGCCGAACAGTCCCAGCTCCTCGCAGATGATAGAATAAATCATGTCATTTTGCGCTTCTGGCACGAAGCCAAGCTTCTGCATGCTTGCTCCCAATCCCTTTCCAAACAAGCCGCCGGAGCCAATCGCGTAAAGTCCCTGCAATGTCTGGTAGCCTTTCTCATATTTCTCCGGCTCCAGCCAAATCTTTAGCCGTTCCGCCCGGTAAGATTCCAACATGATAAACGCTGCTCCAAAGGCGATCACCACGCCGCCCATTACAATAAACTGCATATATCTCGGGCTTGAGACAAACACCAGGCAAATAGCGATTCCCAGAATGATGATCGCCGTGCTCAAGTTTTCAGATGCCACAATTACAACCATCGGCATCACCATCAGCATCACTTTGATCAGGGCAGTAAACTTTCCCATCTGCTTCGGCATACGGCTGATCACAGTTGCTAGAAACACAATAATTGCGACTTTTGCCATCTCCGAGGGCTGAAAGCTAACCGGCCCCAGCTTCAGCCAGCGCTTAGCACCGTTTAATTCCTGTCCCACAAACAGCACCAGGGTACACATCCCGAATGCCCCGGCATAAGCAAGCAACCAGAAGTTTTTCCATACTCGATAATCAATCTGTGCCACGAACGCCATTACGGCAATTCCTAGTATATCTGCAAAAAGCTGCTTTTTCAAATAGTAGGCGCTATCCGAAAATTTGACCTGTCCATTATAGGAGCTTGTGCTATATAACATGACCAGCCCAAAACATACCATAAAAAACACGATGATCAACAGACTGTAGTCAAAATACCGGAAATTTCTTTGTCTTTTGTCAGTCATTTCCTCTCTGACCATACCAGCACCTCTATATTTTTACTTTTCTCATTCAGACAGCAGTTTAATATCCATGAAACATGGCTATCTTCCTCATTACTCTTAAGAATAAGCTATTCCTGCAACGCCCTCGCCATTTGTTTAAACATATCACCTCTCTGTTCGTAATTTTGGAACATCCCCCAGCTTGCACATGCCGGAGACAACAACACTGCGTCCCCTTTCGCAGCATGGGCATAGCAGGCATCCACTGCCTCCTGAAGGCTCTCCACCAAAATAATGTCCTCTGCGGGATAACCCAATCGTACTGCGGTATCTCGTATCTTTTCCCGGGTAGCTCCAAGCAGAACTAATTTTTTTACCTTTCCTTCAAATGCATTAATCCATTCGCCATACTGGGAATCCTTATCATATCCGCCCCCAATCAGGAGCGTAGGCCATTCCATGGCGCGGATTGCCTGAATTGCCGCATCTGGATTGGTTCCCTTGGAATCATTATAAAAACGGACTCCTCCCTTCGTCACCACATATTCTATTCTATGCGGGACAGCCGAAAAACGCACCAGAACTTCTTGTACTTTTTCCATAGAAACGCCAAATAGCAGCGCCATTGCCACCGCAGCCATGACGTTTTCATAATTATGTTTGCCAATCAATTTTAATTCTTTGACATTGCAGACTATCCTCTGCTGTCGATCCCACGCCCAGATAATCTGATCTTTGTCTAGGTATATTCCTTGTTCTAGCTTTCTTTGACTGCTAAAAAACACTGCCTGGGCGCAGATCTGCCCGGCAAATTCCCGTAACAAGGGATCTTCATAATTCAAGACGCAAAACTGGTCTTTTCCCTGGTTGGCAGCAATCTGCATTTTTGCTCTCTGATAATTCTCCATCGTGTGGTGACGGTTGAGATGATCTGGCGTAATATTTAAGATAGCAGATATTTGCGGGCAAAACGTATGTACCGTCTCCAACTGGAAGCTGCTGATCTCCGCCACGGTCACGGAATCTTTATCTGTATCCGCCACTGCGCCAGTGTATGGAATTCCGATATTGCCCACTATCTTTGCCTTGGAAACGGCATGTTCCATGATCGCACCCAGAAGCGACGTCGTAGTCGTCTTCCCATTGGTCCCGGTTATGGCAAGAATCCTGCCCCGTTCAAAGACATAAGCCAGCTCGATCTCTCCCCAAATCTCCACGCCTGCCTGGCGCATAGCCTCCACTACAGGAAGATCCGTAGGTACTCCGGGACTCAACACCGCTATATCGCATCCAAGAATGACATCCTTTGGCAACGTCCCCAGGATAATCTCTGTCTTCTGCAACAACTTTGACTTTTTGCGAATCTCGTCTGTTTGCAATTTATCATTTCCATCATACAAAATTACCAAAAATCCATGGCTCACTAAGAGCTCTGCGGCGGCAATTCCGCTGATGCCAGTACCAAATACTAAAAACCTTTTCCCTTCCAGATTCACTGTTTTTCCTCCTGTCTATGAAAACGCTCCTTGGACGCATGTCTTACAATGCCATAAGCCCCACTAGGCACATGACTGCAGTTACGATAGAAAACACTGCCACGACCCTAGTCTCCGACCATCCGCCCAGCTCAAAATGATGATGTATCGGAGCCATACGGAAAATCCGCTTTCCCCCTGTCTTCTTAAAGTAGGTGACTTGTATCATCACAGACAGCAACTCCACCCAGTAAATCACCGCCACAATCAAAATAAATATCGGCACTTGCAGCATATACGCCGTAGACGCCACAAATCCGCCCAAAGCAAGGGAGCCGGTATCTCCCATAAACACACTTGCAGGATAGACGTTAAACAGAAGAAATCCTAACAGCGCCCCCGCCACCGCACAGGTAATTGGCTCGATGCCGCTTTTAGTTCCAATAGCCACCACTGAGAAAAACGTGGCAATCAGTACCGTGACGCTAGAGGCAAGCCCATCCAGTCCATCGGTGAAATTTGCCCCGTTTACTGTTCCAACCACTGCCAGAAACATCACCGGGATTGCCAGCCATCCCAAATCCAAGTACATTCCGTCTTCAAATCCTCCGGTAAATGGAATCAGCATTTTAGAAGAGATATCCGTATATTGATTCATATAGAAAATAAATACTCCAGTAACCAGAATCTGTCCCAGCATTTTCTGCCAGGGCAGCAAGCCGTCAGACCGCCGCAGTACGACTTTCAGGTAATCATCCAAAAACCCGATAATTCCAAATCCTACCGTTACAAATAAAATAGGCATGATCTTCGGGTAATCTTTCATATAGAGGACAGACGTGGCAATGATGCCTGCCAGGATCATCAAGCCTCCCATGGTGGGGGTTCCTTCTTTTTTCAGGTGGGATTTTAATTCTTCCCGCTCTGTCTGCCCTACTTTTAATTTTCTCAAAACCGGAATGATTACCGGGCCTAACACCGCCGTGATTACGAATGCAATCAGTACCGGAACTATGATTTGCTGTGACATTTTTACACCTCTTTGTCTCTACACTGTTTTCTGTTGATTGTATTTTAATATTTTCTCTAATCCTATCTGTAAGCAATTATTCTGTAACAGCTTCCTCCTCGCCAGAATCTTTCTGATTCTCTGGAAGCTGTTGCTTTTCAATCCCAAGGTAAGGAAGAATATTTGAAAAAATTTCTTTTACCACGGGAGCCGCTATCGTCCCGCCATAATAAATGCCCTGAGGATTATTAATGATAGTCAGGGCAAGAACCTGTGGGTTTTCTGCTGGCGCAAATCCCAAAAAAGAAGAAATATATTTATTCGCGCTTCTTGGGAGCGTTTGTGATGTCGCCGTCTTGCCGCCGATCGAAAAGCCTTCGATCTTTGCATTTTTACCGCTTCCCTCAGACACTACCTTTTCCAGTACGTTTCGCAGAGTTTTTGAAGTTTCGCTGCTGACGATTCCTTGCCGCATTGGATACTCCAAGGTTTCCACCAATTCCCCCTGATCGTCTTTTACAGAAACGCCGAAATGCGGGGTGATCCGGTTCCCTCCGTTAATCAAAGAAGATACCGTGGTTGCAAGCTGAATCGGAGTGATCTGAAAAGACTGCCCAAAAGACACTGTGGCAAGCTCCACTGGGCCCACATTCTTCTTGTTATGCATAATGGTCATTGCCTCTCCAGGCAAATCAATGCCCGTGCGCTCTAACAGCCCGAATTGTTTGAAATATTTATAAAAATTATCTGTCCCCAGACGCATTCCAAGCTCTATAAACACTGGATTACAGGAATTCATAATTCCCTGGGTAAAATCCTCTGCGCCGTGCCCGGTCCGCTTATGACAATGAATTCTGCGGTCCTCGACCACTTTATAGCCTGGACAGAAAAAATTATCCGTCAGGCTGACAACGCCCTCTTCAAATGAAGACGCCGCCGTAATGATTTTAAACACCGAGCCTGGTTCATAAGTGTCGTTGATGCATTGATTTCGCCACATCTGGTTCAGCAAATCCTGGCTATTGTCTTTCTGCTTCCCAGCAGTCTCCAAAGATTCCTGGGACTCTTTCTCTGGTTCCGTGATCAGGGTGAAAGGATCATTTAAATCAAATTCTGGGACGTTTACCATCGCCATGATCTCTCCATTTTGGGGATTCATCACAATGACCGACACGCTGTCCGCCGACTTGGCTTGCAAGACCTTTTTTGCAGCCTGCTCGCAATACATTTGAATATTATAGTCCAAGCTGATATGCAGATTGTTTCCATCTACGGGTTCCTGACGCCGTTCCCCGGCGTTTTCAATCTCTACGCCCCGGGCGTCTGTGAGCGTCAGTATTTTGCCATTCGTCCCTTTGAGATAATCTTCGTATATCACTTCCAGACCGATAATCCCCTGGTTATCCCCTCCGGTAAAGCCCAAAACCTTGGACGCCAAGGTGTCAAAAGGATAATACCGTTTGTAATCCTCATCTACCTTGACTCCTTCAAGACGGTAATCTCTGATCTTGTCTCCCGTCTCTTTGTCGACATTGGACTTAACCCGCTCTATGGAACTTACCTTTTCCACCCGTTTGCGAACCGTTTCCTCCTCAAGCCCTAGTTCTTTTGTCAAGACTTCAATCACTTTCTCTGGCTCTTTGACTTGGCTGTGAATCACAGAAATCGTGCACACGGTACGGTTGGTGGCAAGCACCGTTCCGGTGGCGTCTATGATCTTCCCCCTGGCCGCCTTGATATCCCGCTCCCTCTCATGTAAATCTTCCGCTTTTTTGCCATAATATTCTGAACAGAACACCATTAGGTAGACCAACCGTCCTGCCAGCAACGATAATACCAGGGTAACCACCGCAAATATAACTAATATTTTCTTGCGGTTATATGTCTTATTTCGAATCATTGCAAAAACCTCATAAAATCTGTTATTACAATCTATTACTTTCTCTATGAGGTTATGTACTTTTTATCACGCCGTCCTTTTTATTTTCTTACCGTTATTCCGTTCCTGTTTCTGCCACGTCTTCCTCAGATTCCGCTCTTTGCGCAAGATCGTCTAAGTCCTGGGAAGCGCCTTCTGCACCGTTTGGCATAGAATTCGGCGTTCCTTCCGGCAAGCCTTCCGACGACTCGCCGCTTTCCTGAGGCGTTCCTCCCTCAGGCACCGGCGCTTCCTCATCTGGAAAAACATTAATATAAGGAAGAATTTCCGTAAAGATCTCTTTTGCCATGCGAGTGGCAAGCGCGCTGCTCTGCTCGTCCACCGAAACATTCGCCTCGTCAATCACTACATATACGAGAACCTTCGGCTCGTCCACTGGAGCAAATCCAATAAAGGAAACTACATATTTCTTATCATCTCTGTTTCCTTTCTGCGCGGTTCCTGTCTTTCCGCCCATCGAATACCCAGGCACTTTCGCACTCTTTCCAGTACCTTCTGAAACGGTTTTATAGAGATAGCCTTTTATCTTGTCACTGGTTTGATTGGATATCGTCTGTTTAAGGGGCGTTGTGTCTACACGCTCAACCGTATTGCCATGTTCATCAATAATCTTCTTGACCAAATGGGGCTGGTAATAATATCCCCCATTGATAAGAGAGGAAAATGCACTGGCAAGCTGCACCATCGTCACATTGAAATTCTGCCCAAAAGAATTGGTGGCAAGCGAGGTGGCGTCGGTATTCTCAGCCGTGTAAATCAGCGCATCCGTCCTTGCCTCTCCTGGCAAATCAATATTCGTGCGCAGGCCAAAATTAAAGATATTCTGGTATTTATAAAAATCCTCTTTGCCGATATCCTCCGCCATCTGCATCAGAGCGTCGTTACAGGAATCCATCACCGCTTTCTCAATGGTTTCCGTGCCATGCCCGCTGCGGTTGATACAGCGGATGTCATGACCTCCGATATGCTCTACTCCGTCGCATTCATAACTTTCCTTAAGCTTGCCAGTATCCAGTCCCGCCGCCACCGTAAATGGCTTTGCCGTGGAACCTGGCTCATAAGTATATGTAATGCAAAAGTTTTGCCAGATGCTATTGAGCTTGTTGAGTCTCTCATTCTCGCTAAACGCATTAATTTCTTCTTGAGAACAGTATGGCGTTAAGTCCCACGGATTATTCAGGTCAAATACGAAATTATCAGACATTCCTAATATTTCGCCATTTTGCGGATTCATCACCACTACCCCGGTATGCTTGCTTCCCTCGCCTTCTTCCAACTCATCACGATAGGCGTCCTGAAAAGCCGCAATTTTTTTCTCAATGACGGTCTGAACATTTAAGTCGATGGTCGTAACCAGGCTGTTGCCATTGATCGGTTCCTTGATGGTCTTTTCCACATTATTGTCCGTATTCAAATATCCGTACTGTCTTCCATTGACGCCATTTAAGGTCTCATTATAATAATCTTCGAGCCCGCCAATGCCTTCGTTTCCAGAGGTGGTAAACCCCAGCACTTTGCACGCCAGTCCATTGTATGGGTACTGCCTTTTATATTCCTTTTCAAACCATACCCCCTGCACATTGGGATTGACTTTCTTTTTCTTTTTATTCACCTTTGACTGCAGCTTCAGAAACTTGTCAATTTCTTCATACAGCAACTTTTTCTTGAGCACGCAATATCTGCTTTCCGGCTGTTCTCTCAGCGCTTTTCGCACTTCCTCTTCCGAAATATCTGGAAAGCATTCAA
>OFGN01002093.1_pt1 | contig 11635 bp, 11 predicted proteins | sample 1521821 | NCBI WGS metagenome assembly OFGN01 (sample SAMEA3504094, study PRJEB24116) | mouse gut metagenome | biome: mouse gut; feature: mouse-associated habitat; material: faeces | place: Denmark | collected 2011
CTCCCGCGCCCGCCGCCGCCCCTGCCGCCCCCGCCGCCATCGCCGCGGGCGAGCCGGTGAACTCCCCCATGCCCGGCACCATCCTCCGGGTGGAGGTAGCCCAGGGCGCCGCCGTCAAGGAGGGCCAGCTGCTGGTGGTGCTGGAGGCCATGAAGATGGAAAACGAGATCCTCGCCCCCAAGGACGGCACCGTCGCCCAGGTGGTGGTGCAGAAGGGCAGCCATGTGGAGACCGGTTCGCCGCTGATCATCCTGGCATAAGGAGGGGCTTGTATGGATATCTTACAAACCCTGTCCAAGCTGGCCACCGAGTCCGGCTTTGCCGGGTTCTTTGCCAACGGCGGCTGGAAAAACCTGATCATGATCGCCTTGGCCTGCGTGCTGCTCTACCTGGGCATCGGCAAGAAGTTCGAGCCCCTGCTGCTGGTGGGCATCGCTTTCGGCGTGCTGCTCACCAACATCCCCGGCGCGGGGCTGTACCATATGGGCATGTGGGACGCCTACGTCTACGAGTGCCCCTATGACGCGGTCAACGACTACGCCCTCTACAATGGGACGGAGGAGCGTGGCTACACCCAGGAGGAATACTACTACTACGTGTTTGCCCGGGCCTGCGGCCACACCACAGAGGAGATCGAGGCGTATTTTGATACGCTGGCGGAGAAGGGCGGCGACATCAACGCCGACACCCAGGCCCTGGCCGGCTCCGCCAACCTGGATCAGGATGTGGTGACCGCCATTGACTCCAAGCTCAAGGCGGAGCTGTCCTTTACCGACATCATCCATCTGGGCGGCCTGCTGGATATCCTGTATATCGGCGTGAAGGCAGGCGTGTACCCCTGCCTGATCTTCATCGGCGTGGGCGCCATGACCGACTTTGGGCCCCTGATCGCCCGGCCTTCTTCCATGCTGATGGGCGCAGCGGCTCAGATGGGCGTGTTCTTCGCCTTCTTCGGCGCCTGCCTGCTGGGCTTCGCCGGCAACGTGGCCGCCTCCATCGGCATCATCGGCGGCGCGGACGGGCCCACCGCCATCTATCTGACCACCAAGCTGGCCCCGGCCTTCCTGGGCCCCATCGCCATCGCCGCCTACTCCTATATGGCGCTGATCCCCATGATCCAGAAGCCCCTGATGCGGGCCCTGACCACGGAGAAGGAGCGGAAGGTGAAGATGGAGCAGGCCCGGAACGTGTCCAAGGTGGAGAAGATCGTCTTCCCCATCGCGGTGTCCACCTTTGTCATTCTGCTCATCCCCTCCACCGCCCCGCTGATCGGCTGCCTCATGTTCGGCAACCTGCTCAAGGAAACCGGCGTGACGGAGCGGCTGAGCGACACCGCCCAGAACGCCCTGATGAACATCGTCACCCTGTTTTTGGGCATCAGCGTGGGCGCCACCACCGTGGCCGCCCGGTTCCTGTCCCTCCAGACCCTGATGATCGTGGTGCTGGGCGTTATCGCCTTCATGTTCTCCACCATCGGCGGCCTGTTGATGGGCAAAATCATGTACAAGGTGTCCGGGGGCAGAATCAATCCCCTCATCGGCTCCGCCGGCGTGTCCGCCGTGCCCATGGCCGCCCGCGTGTCCCAGAACGTGGGCCAGAAGGAGAACCCCTCCAACTTCCTGCTCATGCACGCTATGGGCCCCAACGTGGCCGGCGTCATCGGCTCCGCCATCGCCGCCGGTGTGCTGATGGCCCTGTTCGGCTGATAAAGGAGTAATGTTGCATGGAAACAATGGAATTTCTGTCTAAAAAGCCCCTTCTGATTACGGACACCATCCTCCGTGACGCCCACCAGTCCCAGGCTGCCACCCGCATGACCATCCAGGACATGCTGCCCGCCTGCGAGATTTTGGACTCCGTGGGGTACTACTCCCTGGAGTGCTGGGGCGGCGCCACCTTTGACGTGTGCATGCGCTTCCTCAACGAGGACCCCTGGGAGCGACTGCGCACCCTGCGCAAGGCTCTGCCCAACACCAAGCTGCAGATGCTCTTCCGCGGCCAGAACATCCTGGGCTACAAGCACTACGCCGACGACGTGGTGGATGCTTTCTGCCGCAAGTCCATTGAGAACGGCATCGACATCATCCGTATCTTCGACGCCCTCAACGATGTGCGCAACCTGGAGCAGGCCATCAAGTCTACCAAGAAGTATGGCGGCACCGTGGAGGCCACCCTGTCCTACACCATCTCCCCCATCCACAACGAGGACTACTTCGTGAAGATGGCCAAGGAGCTGGAGCAGATGGGCGCGGACACCCTGTGCATCAAGGACATGGCCAACCTGCTGCTGCCCATGGACGCTTACTCTCTGGTCAAGCGGCTCAAGGAGAGCGTCAAGATGCCCATCCATCTGCACACCCACAACACCACCGGTACCGGCGACATGGTGTACCTCATGGCCGCCTACGCCGGCGTGGATATCGTGGATACCGCTCTGAGCCCCCTGGCCAACGGTACCGCCCAGCCCTCCACCGAGTCCCTGGTGGCAACCCTCCAGGGCACCGTCCGGGATACCGGTCTGGATCTGAACAAGATGAGCGACGCCGCCGTCCACTTCCGGAAGGTGGCCCAGCGCCTGAAGGACACCGGCTCTCTGGACCCCAAGGTGCTGAACGTGGACACCAACACCCTGCTCTATCAGGTGCCCGGCGGTATGCTGTCCAACCTTATCAGCCAGCTGAAGCAGGCCGGTAAGGAGGATAAGTATTACGACGTGCTGGCGGAGATTCCCCGCGTCCGTGAGGACTACGGCTATCCCCCGCTGGTGACCCCCTCCTCTCAGATCGTGGGTACCCAGGCCGTGATGAACGTCATCATGGGCGAGCGCTACAAGACCTTCACCAAGGAGTCCCGGGCCGTCCTGAAGGGCGAGTACGGCGCTCTGCCCGGCAAGGTCAACGAGAAGGTCCGGGAGAAGGCCGGAATCAAGCCTGACGAGGTCATCACGTGCCGTCCGGCGGATCTGCTGGAGCCTGAGCTGGAGAAGTACAAGGCCGAGTTCAAGGACCTGGCCAAGAGTGAGGAGGACGTGCTGAGCCTGGCCCTGTTCCCCCAGGTGGCCCCCAAGTTCCTGGCCTGGAGAGACGGCCCTCACGACGAGCCCAAGGCCGCTCCCGCCCCTGCCGCCGCAAAGCCCGCCGCCGATCCCAATGCGGTGCGCGAGCTGTACGTGGACGATAAGAGCATCTGATCTTTTATAGTGTAACAGGAGGACCATCCGTAGGATGGTCCTCCTGTTTTGGTATATAGCGGTCTTTAGGGAAAGTCCGGGGAAAATATTACGGAGGAGGCGCAACCAACGGGGCGGTTTGGCAGTCTTTATAGGTGAAAGCCGGTTTTCATGGAATCTGACAAATCTGGAGGTGATCGGATTGACGGATGAGGAGCTGCTGGGGCTCTATTTTGCCCGTTCGGAGGAGGCCATCCGGGCCACGGGGATGGTGTATGGGCCCTACTGCCGGGCTATCGCTCTGCGGATTCTGGACAGCGAGGAGGATGCTGAGGAGTGTCTGGCGGACGTGTGGCTGCGGGTCTGGAACGCCGTTCCGCCGGAGAGGCCGGAGCATTTCAAGGGCTGGCTGGGCGTTATTACCCGGAATCAGGCGCTGACCCTTCTGCGCTCCAGGGAGCGGAGCCCCCGGCAGGCGGATGAGGTTGCTCTGGAGCTGGCTCTGTCCCTGTCCGGCGCCCCGGAGGCCGAGCTGGAGGCCAGGGAGCTGGGCCGGGCCGTCTCCGCGTTCCTTGCGGGCCAGCCGGAGAGGAACCGGGGCGTGTTCCTCCGCCGGTACTGGTACGGCGACACGGTGGAGGAGGCCGCACGGTGGGCGGGCTGGAGCCTCAGCCGGACGAAATCGGCGCTGTTCCGGATGCGGAAGAAATTGAAGGACTATCTGAAAAAGGAGGGGCTTTATCATGAATAAGGACAAGATCATGGAAGCGATGGATCACATTGACCCCGCGCTGGTCGAGGAGGCGGGACTTGAGCTTTCCGTGGTGAAACGGGGCCGGAGAGGATGGAGCCGGGCGGCTGTCATCGCCGCGTGCCTGTGCGCCGTGCTGGCGGGGACAGCGGTGGCGGTGGAGCTGTCCGGGGTGCGGATCGTGGATATCTGGAATAATGAGATGAGGGCCACCGGTCCGGACGGTACTCTGGAAGAGGTTTCCGGCGTTACCATCAGCAGAGATATCCGGTATTTTTCCATTGACGAACTCTCTCAGCAAATCATGGAATTGGACCAGGGATTTACGGAGCCCGCCGCCAGAACGTTCTCCTCCTGGGAAAAAATGGAGGACTTTGTGGGGATCCGGGTTATGGAAAATCCCGTGCTGGATGAAGCCCATTCGGGCGGCACTATGGATGTAGGCCTGCCGGACGGTAAGGGCAGGTTTGTGGCCCACTTCAGTCCAGGCCCTGGACATGCCGCTGACGGTGTAACGCCGATGGACGGCATCGTGGCTGTCAGGATGTATGGCTGCTACTCTCTTCGCAGCGGCAGCCCGGAACTGCACCCCTGGGGCGGGATCGACATCACTGTTTCTGCGGAACTGGCGATCGACACGGAGAACAATTTCCTTGATGAGATGGAGCTGCTCTATTCGGATGACGCAGCCGCTGTTCAGGAGACTTATGTGACCCCCAGCGGTCTAAACGTCCTGATATCCAAAACGGAAATCCCGGAACAGGAAAGCGGCAGCGTGCCAGGTCCGGCTGTTGACTGGTATACCGCGTACTTCACACTGGACGGTGTTTTCTTCCATATCAGCGCCGTAGATTACAAGGACTTCAATGGCGGGAATATCCCTGCCGGGCTGGTGGAGGAGACCCTGAAAGAGGTTCTGGACGGCTTTGTCTGTTAGACAGAGGCATGAGGCGGGACGGAACAGTTCCGATACAGGGAGAAGGGGGAGCGGCAAGGATGCCGCTCCCCCGGTTTTTGTCCGCCTTGCAGTCGGCGGCCGCTTGTGGTATGATAGGGGAAAACATGAGGGGAGATACAAAAATGAAGGAAAAGGTACTGCTGTTAGGCGCAAATGGACTGGTGGGACGGGCGGTGGCCGCCGCCCTGCGGGAGGACTATCAGATCATCCCCGCGGCGGGGCACGGTACGCCGGAGGGCGGGTACTGCCTGCCGGTGGAGGCGCCGGGACGGCTGGCGGAGGTACTGGAGCGGGAAGCGCCGGAGATCGTGATCTCCTCTGTTCGGGGGGATTTTGGGCAGCAGATGGCCTTCCATGAGGCGCTGGCGGAAAGGCTGGCGGGGAGTGGGGCGCGGCTGCTGTATGTGTCTACGGCGAACGTGTTTGACGGGGATCTGTCGCGGCCCCGGAGGGAAGTGGATGAGCCCACGCCGGAGTCGGAATATGGCGTTTTTAAGCGGGACTGCGAGGCCATGCTGGAGGAAAGGCTGGGGGAGCGGCTGAGCGTTTTCCGGCTGCCTTCCGTGTGGTCGGAGGACTGTCCCAGGGTCAGGATGCTGGAGAGGCACAGCCGGAGCGGGGAGCCCCATCACACCTGGCGGGGGGATACGGTGAATGTTGCGCTGGCGAGACAGGTGGGGGACTGGGCGCGGTATGTGCTGGGGCATGGACTGCGGGGAATCTTCCACGTGGGGACCACGGATATGGCGGACTACTTTGCGTTTGAGAAGATGGTCTGCGAGGCGCTGGGCATTCCGGAGCCGGTGTTTGAGATCGAGGAAGTCGGATGGGAAGCATACCAGGCGGTGCTGCCGGGGAGGGAGGAAATCCCGGGGGAGCTGCAAATGACGGTGGCGCAGGTATTGGAGAGCCTGCGGGACGGCAGACGTTAAGAGGAGAATGTATGGAAAGACGGAAAGAGATCAACGGCAGGCTGGTCCGGTGGATCGCGGAGAAGGCGGAGCGGGAATATGCGGAGGATATCAGCCTGGTACTGATATATGGGTCCTATGTCAACGGTACGGCCAACAGCAGGTCGGATGTGGACTGCTGCTTTATTCCGAAGACGGAACGCGGATATGAGATGGCGGCGGGGTTTATCCTGGAGGGTGTGGGGTATGACATATTCCCGATGTCCTGGGAGCGGATAGAACGGATCGCCTGTCTGCGGGAGAACTTGACGCCGCTGGTGGGAGATGCTGAGATCATTTTCTGCGGCAGTGCGGAGGATATGGCGCGGTTTCAGGGAATGCAGGAGAAATTGCAGTGCTGTCTGGCTGACGGTGCGTACGTCCGGGAGATTGCAGAGGAGCGGTGCAGGGAGGCAGGGCGGCTCTGCGGGATGCTGGAGCGTGTACGCACGGAGACAGAGGCATGGAAGCTCGCGGGAATGGTCATCATGACGCTGGCGGATGCGGTGGCAGTATTCCACCATGGGTACTTCCATTTTGGCTTGAAGCAGCAATTTGAGGACCTGATGAAGATCCGGGAAGTGCCGGAGGAGATCGTGGAGGGGTACAGGAGCGTGGTGAAGGCATCCGGCGGAGACGAAGCGGCGGCTTGCGCCAGAAAGATGCTGGCGGATGTTTGCAGGCATCTGGGGATCGCGGTGCCGGTACAGGCGGCGGTGGAGGATGCAAGTCCGGGAGGAGGAGCCATCGACGGAATGCAGCTTGCGGGACTCTATGAGGAGATCAGTTCGACCTTTAATAAAATTTACGTGTGCTGTGAGGCGGGGAATGCGGTCCTGGCATTTCTCTCGGCAGTGTGTTTGCAGAGGGAATTAGACGAGGTGGGTGAGTATGATCTGCTGGAGGCGTACGACCATAGAGCGCTGGACAGGCTGGCGGAGGCCGCCCGGAGGATCGAGGCAGAGCTTGTTGGCCTGATCGAGGAGAACGGCGGGCGTATCCGGCGGTATGGAAGCTTTGAGGAGTTTGCGGCACATAGGGGATGTTAACTATTCGGGCGGAATTGCATGAGCTGCCTGGTGGATTTGGGGGACGAGGGACGGTATAATGGGGACATCCTAAGAAGAAAGAGGTGCCATGATGAATTTGGGAAGCAACCTGTTCCAGGCGCGTAAGAAATGCGGGCTCTCTCAGGAGGAGGTGGCGGAAAAGCTGGGGGTGAGCCGTCAGACCATATCCAAGTGGGAAACCAATGAGACGCTGCCCGACATCCGGCAGTCCAAAGGGCTGGCGCTCTTGTACCGCCTGTCGCTGGACGAACTGATCGACTTTGATATGGATATTCAGGAGGTGGAGCAGGCCATTGAGCGGACCAGTGCCGTTCTGGAGGAAAAAATTGATTGGACAAAGGCCTGGGGCAAAAAATACCCCATCCTGCTGACCTACCGGCAGGATGTGAACGTGGACAACTACGCCGTACAGCTGTCCGCAATGATCGCAGATCTAAAAAGCAGCTACGGCTACAGCGAGCTGGACGCCTTCCTGGTATTGAAGGATATTCTGGCCGCCGTCTGGAAGAGCCGGAAACAGCGGGAAAAGGCGTAAGGCAGCCGGAGAGGTCCGATAACGGGGGCGCGGGAGCGCCGGAAATAAAAAAGATGCACCGCGCAGCGGTGCATCTTTTTGGGGCTTGTCCGGCACAACGGACGCCGGCAGTTTGCAAGTTAACTCCTAGTGAGGCCTCATTTTGCGATATATCCCGTTCTTGCAAGACGGTCGATCGCTGAATCGATCCTCTTTTCCGAATACTTATTCCCCTTGATTTTAATAACTCCCAGTTTTACAGCAGATACATCTTTTTTTGCCTGCAAATAGACATAAAGCGACGTGGCCAACAGCTCCAGCTCGCTTGGGGAATCCTTGGCAAATTCATCTATAACCTCATTGACAATTGCATCATTATAGGGCTCACGTTCCAGAACGGATGTATCTGCCACAGAAATCAAATGTTCCATAGGGGTATAATGGATTTGCAAAATGCCCTCGTCACTTAATTCTCTAACCGCAAAATCTAAATCCGCACTATATGGCCCATAGAAATGAATTCCGTAATCACAGCCAAGGTCTATCTGCTTTGCCTGAATCAGGAACACAATTTTTTGAAGTGTTTTTTTACACGGCGGAGCGTTTTCCTTCGTTATCCTGTTGACGATATTTACAATTGCATGATTATTGACCATGAATAATCCTCCGAATTTCAATCGCTTTGTAAGCGCTCTATTTCTGCCAATACCTCCCCGACGATGTCCTTGCCTGCATAAATGCGATGGATGTTAATGGGCCTTACGATAGATTCTAAAATAATGGACTCTTCCATAATATTTGTCACAGCGCGCGTCTGTGGATCAAGAATCATAATACCTTTTCCGCTGTCATCCTGAGGCGCAAGCAGCACCGGCGCAAGCTTATGTGCAGCTTTATCAACACTGTCGTAGGCAACTTGGTCTCCATATGCCTCTTGCAGGATTTTATAGATCACTTTGGCATTTGTCTTTTCACCTTTTCCTGCATGAGCTTTTGATTCAAATACACATGTCATAATTTCTCGCTGCTTAAAGGCAGTGACCTCCGGTGCCTCCGAATCTGCAATCAAGCTGAGAATTCGAGAATCATTCCATTTCAAATACTCGTGAACTTCCGTTGGATACTTTCCATTTGGGAGGATCGCTTTCAAACTTTTGACCAGAACCTTGTCCAAATATCTGCGTGTCTTATGGAAATAAACCTGGATAAACATAAAATATCTCGCAAGCACGAATTCCTCTAAGGCCTGGACACCTCCCCTCTCAATAGCAAGCTGTAGTGTGTGGTCATCTTTATAGACAGTCAATGTTGAAATAAATCTATTCAGATCATATTTGCCATAAGTAACGCCACAATACAAAGAGTCCCTCAACAAATAATCCATCTTATCGCAGTCAAGCTCGCCATCCATAAAGCTTTGCAAAAAGAGAAAATCAGGAACGACAAATTTCTCATCTGTAACCTGTTTTCCCTCATAAATCATCCAAACAAGCTCTGGCGTGATATCATAAGCTTCACCATATTCCTGCTGAAACTTTGAGCCAATCCTGCGAATATGATCTGCGATCTCAGTTTCAGTAATAATAATCCGTGTAAAATCTTCATGCTTTTGCCCATTCTCAAACAATTCCTCAGATGCGTGAGAAAAAGGAGCATGTCCCAAATCATGGATCAGTCCAATAATCCGGAGCAATTGCCGGTACCACGCCGTCTTACGCCGGTTTTCCTCCCTGTTATCTGAAAAGAGGTTCGGCGTTTTTTGCGTCACAGAATCAAACGCGCGGGAGGTCAAGTGCATAGTACCGATAGAATGTCCAAACCGTGTATGTTCAGCCCCATGATAAACCAAATATGTGGTAGCTAATTGATGTATATTGCGTAATCGCTGAAAGGGAGCTGAGTTTATGATTTTTAATTCATCTTCAGAAACATCAATGAATCCATGGACAGGATCTCTAAATTGGTACATAGGCACTCTCCTTTTGTAAAGGGAGACATAGTTTTTTTATTTTAACAGAAATGTATACAGATTTCAATCCCTTGATTGTGGATATCCTTTCAGGCCTCCCGGTCCGAAGGGCTTTTTTATCCAATTCATGACATCAGTACGCCTTCTCCACGCCGCCGGAGCAACCCCCACCGATTTGGTGAACTCCTTGTTATCATCGGGAAACCATATATATAGTCGAAGCAGATGAAATCGGTAAAGTTCGGCGGTCAAAACAGGGCGTGGACTTCGTTGTTGTCCTTGGCGGGCGTCAGCCCGCCTGCGTCCTCCGCCTCGCCACACCCGGTTTTCCCTCGCCTCCTTTTTACCGATTCTCAACTGCTTCGACTATACTATAGGAAAAACAGAATATGCAACCGCTGGTTGCGGAAGTTTCAAGCGCAGCTGATAGCGTGCCGCGGGAAATGGCGGTATGATTTTGGCAAGGAGGTAAGAGAATGTTATCTGAAAAAATCTATTCACTCAGGCGGAAGAATGGACTTTCACAGGAGCAGCTTGCGGAAAAAATCGGTGTTTCACGGCAAGCGGTATCAAAATGGGAGGGAGGGCTGTCCACCCCGGAATTGGACAAGCTCAGGGCGCTGAGCGAATGCTTTCAAATTACAATGGACGAGCTGACCGGAAACCAGACGATCCATGGTTCCGGCGATGCAGACAGGGAGGAACAGGCCCCGGCTCCCGGCAAAGGGGGAGAGAGCAGACTGGGCGTTTGCCTCTGCGTGACAGGCGCCGTCTGTCTGATCCTGTTTGGCGTCTTGACCGTTATGCACCCGTCGACTGTTGACCGGATCAGCGGCTCATCGGCGGTCACCCTGAACGGAACGGGAATGCTCATTCTCCTGTTTGTGCTGCTGATGGTTTCAGGAATGCGGATGATGTTTAAGAAAAAATAAGAACCTGTATTCAGGAGGTAACACGATGAAGAAATACAAGCGGCTGGCCTGTCTTTTTGCCGTTCTTGCGGCGCTGCTTTCGCATGTCATGTGCGCCGCGGTTGCATACAGCTACTGCGCGCTTCAATGGGGCGGACAATACGCCGGATGCAGCGCCCCGGCCGGCACAGCGTTTCTGCTGTGCATTCCATACGGGATTGGCGTGCTGATATGCGCCGCCTCGGCCTGGCTTTTCAATGTAAAGTCTCAGCAGTCCGTATAAGCGGCGACGCTCTTGAAGGCGTTCTTTCCAGCGGAATTTCTTATCTTTCGCGCCGGCCTGCCGATATGTTAGTATAAGCAGCCATCAAAACCGCCGCGGCGGTTTGATAAGAAGGGAGGCCCCAGGAATGAACGAGCTGGCCATTGGCAGAAGAAAGGACGCCGCCATTTTCCGGCAGCAGGGAACGGTCAAAGCGGAGAAGAAGGCCGCCGCCACCTCCGCGCAAAAAGCGGAGAAGCCTGTAAGCAGCGCCGCCTCGGACTCCGTGCGGCAGCGGATGACCGGGAGCGTCCGCGCGGAGGCCCTCTCCCGTGAGAGCCGCCGGACGCTTCAGGCGGGCGAAGCCGTGCTGTCTGAGATACAGGAGCGTCTGGGCCGTCTGGCGGAGCTGGCGGAAAAGGCCGCCGGCGGCGGCGAGGAGGACCGGGCCGCCCTCCAGAAGGAGCTGACGCGCCTGCTGGGGGAGATCGACCGGATGGCCGGGAGCGCCGCCGGGGATAAATCCCTGTTCCTGAGCGGAGACCCGGACGCCGCCGGGGGCGCGGACGCCCTCCCCGCGTGGCTTCTCAACGGTATTGCCCAAGGAGCGGTCTCCCCGGAGCGCCTGCTGTCCGCCCTGGGCCTGGACCAGACCGCCAGCGGAGCGGACATTCTGGCCGCCATCATGGGCAGCTCGCCCGAGGGAAACGCCGCCGTGGGCTATCTGGCCGCCCTGTACCTGGGCGCGGTGATCTCCGGCGGAGGCCAGACTGAAAATCCGGACCCCTCTTTGGCCCTGGACGGCCTCCGGCAGCTGCTGGCGGCGGTGGAGAGCGGCGTCCCCCTGGACCGGGCGGTGGAGCTGCTGACGGGCGGCGAGTTTACCAGCCTCTCCGATTTCCAAAGCCAATTCACCCAGGGCACGATCCCCGGGATGGAGGACTTCCTCACCAACCTGCTGCTGTCCGGCGGCGATTCCCCCCTGGGCGAGGGCCAGTCTCTGCTGGCCCTCCTGGCGGCCACCTTCGACGGGATGGGGCCGGATCTGCTCATGGACCTGCTGGCCGCCCCGCCGCTCCCC
>OFGN01002099.1_pt1 | contig 11556 bp, 9 predicted proteins | sample 1521821 | NCBI WGS metagenome assembly OFGN01 (sample SAMEA3504094, study PRJEB24116) | mouse gut metagenome | biome: mouse gut; feature: mouse-associated habitat; material: faeces | place: Denmark | collected 2011
TCAGACTTTGAATGGCCGTCCGCTTGGCGGCCTGTTTGTGGGGCTTGATGTAGGTCGTAGCCGTGGGGGTTCCTCCTTCCTTTATTTTGCGTAATATAACGGAAGATTTATAGAGAACAAATTGACGAATAAGCAGTACTATAGTAGAATAAAGACGATTTGACTATACATTCACCTAATATATGCGGAGGTAGAATATGAGTATTGAGAATATGAACAAAGATAGTTTGCTTGATTTTTTCAAAGAGCCAACTTTAGAAGCGTTTAGTAACTTCCTCGAAGAAAATGTGGGTGAGGGTTCTCAGGTTGAATTTAAGGGAAGATGGATAAATGATGTTAAGCTCGCAAAGATAATGATGGGAATGGCAAACTCCGGTGGAGGTTGTATCGTTATAGGAGTTTCAGAAGAAACTGATGGATCAATAGCAGCTACTGGCATTCCAGCGGATGATAGAGTATATGATCCTGCCGATTTTTCTAAAATAGTTGAAAAGTACTTACCACAAAAAGTAGAAAAATGTATTTCTATAAAAAACTTTTTCTACGATAACGATGTATATGGGTCTTTGAAAGGGAAGAAATTTCAAGTTGTTTTCATATCCGTTGAGATAGGTGATTTACCTATAATTTGCGAAAGTGATGGGCAACGAGAAAACGAAAAACTCAGGCGTGGAGAAATCTATATTCGTAGAGGAAGCACAACCGATCTTGTTAACTATGATGAATTGCAGGAAATTCTTTCTCAAAGTATTGAAGCAAAACGGCGAGTGCGTCAAGATATTACATTAGAGGATGAATTGGAGCAATTAAAGGCTCTATATGATGCAATTCCAGTCTCTATTTTCAAAAATAGTTTTTCTGCTTTTAAGCAAAGTAACTTTTCAATGATAAGCGGTTTTTGGGGGCATACAGAAAACAAAGTTTTTCCTAAACAGAGCTTTGAAGAATTTTTGAAAAAGCTGGAGGCGGCTGGGATTGAAGTCAACCGGGAGCGAAAGCACCTTCGTTTTCGCCTGTCACCTGATGATAGATATACCCGGTGTGACACACTGAAAGGCGACTATACCGAGCAGGCCATCAAAGAACGGATCGCCGGCACACGGACGGCAAAGCCGCGCCGTATTTCTCCCCAAAAGCCGGTTTCCAAAGTCGGGCTGCTGGTGGATATTGAGGCGGCAATCCGTTCCGGCAAAGGTCCGGGATATGAACGCTGGGCGAAGGTGTTCAACTTAAAACAGCTCTCTTTTGTTTTTCAGCGTTCCAACGGAACGCGCAGCCATCACCGCAGGTGATGATCTCAGGGGTTGGGGGACATGTCACCAACAAGCATTTAGCAGAAATTCCGGGGACGGGATTTCTGCTAAATACGCAATCTTACGGAAGATTGCATTGCTTGCGAACTGTATCGTGAATTCCTGTTAACCGCTAATTGTAAAATCTATTGCTATTATTCATTTAAATGTCTATAATAAGAAAATCGAAAAATCTAATCAAAAACTAATCAAGCCTTAGTATAATCAGATTGGAGGTTTCAGATATGGCAAAAACAATACTGATTATTGAAGATGAAATAGCAATACAAAATATCTTAGCCGAGCCGCTTAGAGCCTGCGGCTATGAAGTTGTGACTGCATCGGATGGTCTGGAGGGTATCAATGCTTTTCATACCCACCACATAGACCTTATCCTTTTGGATATTATGCTGCCGAAAATCAACGGATATGCTGTTTGCGAAATGGTACGACAAGAAGCACAGACCCCAATTATCCTTTTGACTGCCCTTGATACAGAGGATGACCAGATAAAAGGTTTTGATTTATTGGCAGATGACTATATCACAAAGCCCTTTTCTATCAAACTGGTACTAAAGCGTGTGGAAGCATTGCTTAGAAGAACAGAAACAACGGATATGGGTACAGACATTATCCGATATAAGGAACTTCAGATAAGTGCCAAGCAAAGGCAAGTTCTTGTAGCAGGTGCAGAGGTCATTCTTACGCAATCCGAGTTTGATATTTTACTCTTGTTCCTTAAAAATCAAGGACGAGTATTCACAAGAGATGAGCTGCTCAACCTTGTGTGGGGATATGAATTTATCGGCGAGGAAAAAAGTGTCAACTTCCACATTATGAATTTGCGAAAAAAGTTAGGCGTGGATTACATAGAAACTGTCAGAGGGGTGGGATACAAAATTGCGAAAGAAAATCAGTAACTCACTAAGTGCAAAAGTGTTCCTGTGGGTCTTTACCGCATTGACCTTGTGTAGCATTTTGATATACGGCATTGTCCTTATATTCGTGCCACAAAGTTATCAGCTCACAGGTAGCAAACAATTTGAAACCAATGCGGGAGCGTTGTTCTCTGCTCTGGAAAACAAAAACTATGAGGACGGAACAACTCTGATTACAAATTTCTGTATTGAAAACAATGCCGTGGCGATGTTAGGAAATGAAAAGAACAGCGTTACTTTCGGAGATTTTGACAACATTGGCGACGACCTGTCAACAGCACAGACCTATACAACTGATGTGACCTTTGCAGAAGATAAAGCAAGCTATACGCTTTCTGTTATCTCTCTATCCAAAACGGCAAGCGAACTGTTCAGTCTGCTGCTCCGTTTTATTCCGTTGGTATTGACGGTTATTCTGCTTCTCTCTGCCCTAAGCGCTTTCATTTGCAGCCGAGTGATTGTTGTACCGATTGCAAAAATCAGTCAGATTTCCAAGCGGATGACCGAACTTGATATGACTTGGAGATGTGATACAGACCGTAAGGACGAAATCGGTGTGCTTTCTTCCAGTCTGAATACAATGGCGGCAAGACTGCAAAGTACAATGGAAGAACTGGAAACAGCAAATCAGCAGCTAACCAAAGATGTCAAGAAGTTTAAGATGCTTGAGGAACAGCACAGGAATTTCTTTGCGGCTGTTTCCCACGAGCTGAAAACACCGTTGACTATTCTGAAAGGTCAGCTTGAAAATATGATATTAGGTTTCGGGGACTACCAAAATCACGACAAGTATTTGCCGCAGGTACTAAAATCCGCCGAGGACATTGAATACTTAGTCAAAGAGATACTGTCCATTACGAAAATGGAAACAATGAATATCGGAAGCTCTCTGGAAACACTCTCTTTAGCTGATATGATAAGCAAAGTAGTCACAGAATTACAGCCTTTGGCTGCTGAAAAGGACATTGCTATTTTGCAGAACATCCCAGAAGATATAAGCGTATCGGTCAATCGCAACCTGTTTGCCAAAGCATTATCCAACATCATCGGCAACGCCATCCGCCACTCAAAAGATGGGGCTAAAGTTTATGCAGATTTTGACAGGGATACGCACATTCTGGTTGTGGAAAATACAGGCGTATTTTTGGATGAGGATAACTTGGAAAATATGTTTACGCCGTTTTACAGGGCGGACAAATCCCGAAGCAAAGCCACAGGCGGAAGCGGTCTGGGATTATACATTGTAAAGACTATCCTTGACCTGCACCAAATGGGATACCAAATCATGAATACCGACAAAGGTGTTGCGTTCTATCTGAAATTAAATTAAAATCATCTTCTAAGGAAGCCGTCAGTTATCTGGCGGCTCCTTTGCATCTCTAAAAACGAATGAAACGCATATCAAATGCTAACCAAAAACTAATCAAAAAAAGATATGATTGTCAGCAGAAAGGAGATGTTGCCTAAATGGATTATAAAAAGCGGGCAGGTCTGTATCTGCTCCGCAAAAAAGGAAATGCCATCAGTATCTTTCTGCTCATAATGGTCGTTTCGACCTTTCTCATTTCCTGTTTTACGCTTCTTACCGCATCCGAGAAATTAGCGAGCGACATTCGAGGAGCTTTAGGAGCTGCCTTTTATCTAAGGGCGAGTACAGGCATAGTCTCAGACGAAAATGGCGAAATGACTGTTACGGAAAATCATATCCGTATTACTGACAATGAGATAAAGCGGATACAAAACTGCGGCAATATTGCGTACTACAATCCTATCAATTATGGATATGCCAAAGGCGAACAGCTTACCTTTATCCACGGAGAGAAACACACCGAGGATAACAATATGGGGGCTGTTACAGCACTTCGCTATTCCGCTTTGGAAACAGATTTTGTAGACGAGGTACTGGCTCTTGCCGCAGGCAGACACATTACTGAAGCAGATACAAACGCCGTTTTGATAAGCTCTGAGGTGGCGGCTGTAAATGGCTTGTCTGTTGGGGATAAGATTGTCCTGTCATCGTCCGAGCTTGGAGAAGCTGACGGCGAGTACATTGATGTGTGGTCTGGGGAAAGAAAAGAGACAGTTGTAACGATTGTAGGAATATACGATATTCTGGAAGCTGATGCGAATGTAACAGCAACCGCAGGCAGACAAGAAAATCGTATTTACGCAAGTATTGATGTTTTGACACAGCTTGCCGCAAGCGAGCCGTCTGTTTATACAGGCGAGGTTGGTTTTTATGTGACCGACCCTAAGACACTGGATGAGATTGTATCTAAGGTGCAGCAGATAGAAGAAATTGATTGGAAAACGCATTTTATCCGCACGAATGATTTTCAGTATTCCAAAATTTCCAATAGTCTTACTTCTTCAGGGAATTTAATAAAAATCCTGTTGGCGTGTGTTTCCATAGTGAGTGCCGCTATTTTGACCTTGATTTTAACTTTGCGTATCAGAGGTCGCATACCAGAAGCAGGCATCCTTTTAGGAGCAGGTATCCCGAAAGGGGAAATCATAAAACAGTTTCTGTTAGAAGTATTGAGTGTCGCTGCCACCGCATTTCTGTTTTCTTATGCTGCGAGCTTTGGAATAAGCCATAACTTAGGTAATCATCTGCTTGCGGATTTTCAGCCTAATCTTATCAACGCTGCGGCATTACAGAATGGAATGAGTGATGCAGTGAGTATTGACAGCTATCTCACTCTGGGTATTGGAAAAACTCTGCTGATATATGGATGCCAGCTTATCGTAGTTGTGCTTTCTGTACTGCTCTCATCGGCTTCTATCTTGAAGCTGAAACCAAGAGAGATACTGACAAAAATGAGCTAAGGAGGATATGCGTAATGAATTTTGTAAAGAGAGCTTTTCTTTACTGCTTTCGACAGAAAGTAAAGACATTGATTTTGTTTTTGGTATTAGCGATTATTTCGACCTTTCTTCTGACAGGTCTGGCAATCCGTGATGCATCCGAGGGTGCGACTGCGGATGTGCAGACAGCTATCGGCGGTAAATTATTTTTTGGAATTGACCCTACCAACCAATACGATTCGAGCCAAGACGGATACGGTATGACCTATACCTATAATGGCGATTACATTACCCCAGAGATTTTAGATGCCATTTCAAAGGTGGACGGCGTTGTAGATTATAACTCTGACAATCCGAGAGGATTTTGGGGAGCAGGTGTGGACTTTGAATATTTACCTGCGGCGTTTAATTTGAGCTACACTCCTTATGGAGAGTCGTCTGCTTATACGGCAGCTCTTTCCTCTGAAAAAAGCTCTGATTTTGAAAGCGGAAAATATAGCCTTGTGGATGGCAGGCACATCACTCCCGAAGATAAGTATGTTGTGATGATTTCAAAAGAGCTTGCGGATTACAATAAGCTGTCTGTGGGCGATATAATGACAATGTACTGTCTTGACTCTGACAGCAATGTGAAGCTTGAAATCATTGGTATTTTTGACGGTACGGAGGGTACTTCTGGGAACGGAGGTTTTTCTGTATCGGATATACCCGCAAACTGCGGCTATGTGGACTACACGACAATGTTTGAAAACTTTGGTCGTAAGATAGATGGTTATACACAGATTGATATTTATGTGGAAGACCCTGTAAGCATCCAGAATGTCTATGATAAAGTAAAGAACTTGTCAGAGCTTCGTGGGAAATCCTTGAAACTAAGCATTGATACCGATGAATATGAGGTCGTACAAGCACCGCTTGAAACCTTGCAGAGCTTGGTAAATACCATTATCGTGATTATCATCGTTGTAAGCTCTCTTGTGCTGACACTTCTTTTAACTCTTTGGATTAGAGGGCGTAAAAAAGAGATTGGCGTTTACCTGTCTATCGGCAAGAGCAAGACGGGCATTATCGGACAATTTTTTGTGGAAACGGTGACTGTAGCGATTGTCGCCTTTGCAACTTCTGTTTTCTTTGGCAGTCTGATTGCAGGAAAAGCAAGTGAATTTTTGGTTTCCAGAGTAACAACAGGTGCAGCAACGCTTAATGTTGAAATTTCAGCGGCATATCTATTGCCTCTATACCTTATCGGTATTGCCATTATTGCCGCCTCGGTGGTACTTGCATCGTGGACGGTGTTCCGTTTGAAGCCGAGAGATATTCTTTCAAAGATGAGCTAAGGAGGTATAAAACGATGAGTATTATGGAGATAAAAGGAGTTCGCTACTCCTATGATAACAAGCGAAATGTGTTAAAAGGCGTGAGTGCCGAATTGGACGCAGGGAAAATGTACGCCATACTTGGACCGAGTGGCTGCGGAAAGACAACGCTGCTTTCCCTGCTTGGTGGGTTGGACAGTCCTCTTGAGGGTCAAATCCTTTTTGATGGACAAGACATTGAAATCACAGGTCTTGCGGCACATCGTAAAAATAATGTAGCCTTTATCTTTCAGAGCTATAATCTGATTGACTATCTAACACCAAAAGAGAATGTAGCTCTCACTTCTAAACTGCCGTCACAGCCTATTTTAGAGCGTGTCGGACTGACCGAAGAAGAAAGCAAACGAAATGTTCTGAAACTTTCTGGCGGTCAGCAACAGCGTGTAGCGATTGCCCGTGCGTTAGCTTCTGATGCAAAGGTCATCCTTGCCGATGAGCCGACAGGCAACCTTGATGAAGATACAGCAGCAGAAATCACGGCAATTTTGAAAGAATGTGCCCATCAGATGAATAAATGCGTGGTTATCGTCACGCACTCCAATGAGCTTGCAAAGCAGGCAGATGTTATCTTTCGATTGAAGAAAGGTGACTTGCAGGTCGCAGGAAATTAGAGGGTAAGCAACGAAATATTCAGAATGAACAAGAGGGGGGTAACATGGGAAATTAGTTGTATTAGATATATCCGAATCCGGCAGACAGATTGGTGAGAAGTTATTTGCGGTTCTTAATGCTGGAAGAAAAAAAGAACTGACTGAATTTGTCCGGGAATATGAGGGAAACTGTGTTCCACGTTTTCCTTCATACCTTCGTAGCAACAATCCATCATTAACTGAATTTCAGGAGGGCAACCTGTACGTATGCCTGGAGCAAAGGCTTGTACGGGTTCAGGATCAGACTGTCAATCTGACAGCTAAGGAGTTTGATATACTGGCATTGCTGATTCGAAATCCAAAGCGGGTGTTCACCTATGAGATGATTATTGATTTTGCTCCATACCCTCCCGGTCACAATCCTCATGCTCATATCATGCTGACAGTGCGCCCGTTAGATGAAAAAGGGAACTGGCAATATAAGACGCAGAAAGAATATCTCTGTGTGAAAAATGGAGAGGAACAAGGTTTTACTGCGGATGAGTTTAAGATAGCACAGACAGAGGGATGGGAAAAGCAATACCAGTATAAGGTAGGAAAGAAAAAGGTTTATATGACTGCTTCTGCTGCTGAAGAAAAAGGCTATGAACGGGTATCGAAATACCCCAAAAGCACGAAATACGGAAGGCAGAATCCCATTGCCGAGCGTTGGAATAGCGAAGAACAACTTGTTTTATGGAGAGCAGCATGGGCTGATGTGACGAATCGCCATTTGGAGACTGCCGGACACGAAGAACGCATCGACCATCGCAGTCATGCAGATCGGGGCTTGACCGAGCAGCCCACCATTCACGAGGGTGTGGTTGCAAGAGCATTGGAGAAAAAGGGTATTGTTTCTGACCGCTGTGAGTTAAATCGTCAGATTAAGGCAGACAATGCGTTGCTCCGTGAGCTGAAAGCAACAGTCAAGAAGCTGATGCAGGCAGTTAAAGCATCTGTTCCTGCGCTTGCGGAAGCAGTGGAGTCCTTACGGGCGAACATGGTTGTTTTCCGCTATCAAATCCGCTATGCCGGTTTTGGAAAACACAAATTATCGGAAAGTCTGAATGTGTTGAAGCCCGATCTGGAGCGATATGCCTTACTGGTACAGCAGATTAAAAATAAGACTAAAGAACGGAAAACGCTGCTTGCAGAAAAGAAAGCGACACCATTTTATCAGTTTGTTGCTCATAATGATTTGGCAAAAAAGATTGCCGAACTGACAGAAGACTTGGAAGAACTGAAATCCGAAAAGACGATGCTCCTCAGTTCATTTGATTGCAGTGAGGATACTGGAATCGCCGAAGTCAAAAAGAGTGTTGCGGCTATGGAGGAAAATTTGAAGCGGCTGACAAAGCAGGAAGAAAAATATGCTGCCGAGTTGGAGGATGCCTTAAAGCAGTTCTCAGAATTAAGGGAGCAGGCAAAAAATGTGGATTCGGCAGAACTCTTAGAACAACGGGTTGCCCTGCAATCAGATAAAATTCAAGCTGCCACTTCCAAGATTAAAGCGGTATACGGAGAAAAATTTGATCCGCTTATCCTGTTTGACAGCAAGCGGGATGTGGCTGAAATGTTAGGTGAAGAAGCCAAGATACAATCAATCCGTGAGCATTTGCAGAAAAAACAGGAGCAAACAGCAGAGCGTAAAAAAACTTCAACGAAACACGAGCAGGAACGGTAAAATCCCGTTCCCGCCCGCTGATTTTTACAGAAGATCATTTAATAAGTTCATGCACTTGACTTTCTGTTGGAGATTTGCGCTGCCATAGACATTTAGCGTAAAGGACACATTCTTATGTCCCAAAATCTCGGAGAGAGATTTGATGTCAAACTCCGGTATTTCGATTGCCCGTACCGCAAATGTATGCCTGATCTCGTGGAACTTCACCCTTTGCAGCCCATTTCGTTTCAAAAAACGGGAAAAGAACTGCCGGTAGGTGCGAGGTTCTGTTGGCTTCGTCTTACCAGTCAAGAAGTAATGGTTGGGGTTTTCTGTATAGAACTTCTTGATAATGTTCATCAGCAATGACGGTACAGGAATTGTTCGAGCTGATGTCTTGGTCTTCGGTGGTCCTATGTGTAGATAGGACTCTCCTTTTTTCTTGTCATAAATGCGTTGGACGGTTTTGTTGATGCTGATAGTTTTATCCGTCAGCGAGATGTCTTTCATTTGCAAGCCGCAGAGTTCTCCGATCCGTACACCGGTAAACAGTGCGATGAGTATGCCAGCGGTCTTCCTGTTCAGGTTCATGTAGATGCACTGAATCAGAGCTTGCTCTTGATCCTTAGACAGAGAGACCACCTTTTTTATGCCTAACTCTTTAGGGTACTCAATCAAGTCCCAGTTGAGCAACGGTATTGCTCTCTCTTTGTAGGCATATTCCATAGCAAGACGCAACACAAGAATCACATCTCGTATGGTCTTTACAGTGAGACCGCCAGACTTATCCAGCCGTCCGGACTCGTAGAGATACGATATGTAGCTCTGAATGTCCTGTTCGGTGATGCTGCCAATCTTCCGTTTGCCGAAGTGCGGTATTAAATGATTTTCGGCTATCAGCGTGAAGCTGGCATGGGTTGACGGTGTGATCATTGGCTTCTTTTGATTTAACCAAGTGTTCAACAGCGTCTTGAATTGTGTATTGTTAGTCATATTGACCACCTCCACGGATATTATCTGATGGAGGAATAATCAGGGCATTATAAACCTCAAGTAACGGTCTCGAAAAGCGTCCCAAGCTTCGCTTTCCGGGCTTCGACGAGCCGTGGAAAGAAAACGAACTGTCACACTATCTTGTTGAAAACACAGAGCGTAATAGAGGCTTGGCGTTTGGAAAGGAAGATGTTCTTTCTGTTTCTGGTGAATACGGCGTTATAAATCAAATAGCTTTTCAAGGGAGGTCATTTGCTGGTGAGAGTGTGGCTGATTACCATGTTGTTGAAACAGATGACATCGTATACACAAAGAGTCCACTCAAGGCTAATCCCTATGGTATTATAAAGGTCAATAAAGGTATTCCTGGTATTGTATCTACTCTTTATGCTGTGTATCATCCTCTTAATACCGTTGCTCCACGGTTTGTTGATTTGTATTTTGCCAATGATCTCCGATTAAATAAGTTTCTCAAGCCTTTGGTTAATATTGGCGCAAAACATGATATGAAGGTGAACAACTCATTTGTTCTAACAGGAACAGTGGTATTTCCTTCTATTGGCGAACAGCAGAAACTTGTGGACTTTTTCGCAAAACTTGACCGTCGCATTGAAGCTCAAAGAAAAATAGTAGACACCCTCAAGAAGTATAAAAGAGGACTCCTTACCTATGCTTTTGAGGAAATGACCTTATCTGACGATGCAGACTCAACAACTTATCTCTTCTCAGAAATCGCTCAGCGAAGAAAGGAAAAGTACAATCCTGACTGCAATGTCGAATATCCCTGTATCGAGCTGGAACACATTGAGCAAGGAACCGGCAGATTGCTTGGTAGCGTGTCATCTAAGACACAGAGCAGCATTAAAACAGTGGCAAAAAACGGAGATGTCCTCTTTGGCAAACTTCGTCCTTATCTAAGGAAATTTGCGTTTGCGGAGCAGGATATTGTTTGCTCATCGGAAATATGGGCATTTGTCCCTTCAAAATATGTTATTCCGAAATACCTCTATTATCTTGTCCAGACAGAGCATTTTCTTAGGGTTGCGAATATAAGCTCCGGCACAAAGATGCCAAGAGCAGAATGGGCTAACATAGAAAAAGAGCCTTTTGACATACCTTACATTCCGAACCAAGAGAAAGTCGTTTCAATTCTTGAGGCGGTAGACAAGAAAATCTCCGTATCTGGCGATAGTCTAAGAATGCTCTTGAACTTTAGAGATGGATTGTTGCAACAGCTCTTTATATAAAAAGCTGCTGCATAAGACCGTTCCGCAGTCCAATCAATTTATTTAACTCTTCTTGAGCTTTGGCAAGCTTGTCATGAACTCGTGAAAGAAAAGCAGCGATTTGAGTCTGCTCTTCAATATCACTTGGGAGTATATGAACTGTATCAAAAAAACCGTCAGTAGGAACATTAAGCAAGCCGTGATTTCTCGCCCCTTCTGCACAGATTTCGTTTATTGCCCTATGCCACTGAGATGACTCAAAATACCATTTCGCATAGTCACTCAGCACAACATCTTCCTTTATAGCAAAGCAAAGATAAAGGGTAGATACAGCTCCTTCATCATACAGCTCAAGTCTTTTGATAGAGCCGAACGGGTAATCATTTGAGGTGCTTCTATTATAAGCGTATTCACCTTTACGAAGTAGATAGTACCCACTCATATCTGAGCTTGCAACAACTTTTGAAAAGAAATTCCTCTGATCAATTAACCCATATTGTGCAGAAATGGTCAGCGGAATATCTGTTGCCCCATTATTTTTCCTTGTAATTCGTGTTGCAAAATCGCCAAGCTTAAAAGCAGTCCAATCAGATTGTCTTGCTTTTGGAATGAGACGAAGTTTGCGAGAAAA
>OFGN01002100.1_pt1 | contig 11547 bp, 16 predicted proteins | sample 1521821 | NCBI WGS metagenome assembly OFGN01 (sample SAMEA3504094, study PRJEB24116) | mouse gut metagenome | biome: mouse gut; feature: mouse-associated habitat; material: faeces | place: Denmark | collected 2011
AGCGCATGGGGTTTATCGAGAAGCTGCTGCCCGACACCATCCCGCTGACCGAGGAGCAGTTCAAGACCTTTGTGGAGCAGACCATCGCCACCGACCACAGCCGCCGCGTCCTGGACGGCCTGACTGCCCAGAACACCGCCACAGCCCCCGCACAGGGCGCGGGAACGGCGGGGAGGGGTAACCCCCAGCCCGCCGCCAAAACCGCCCAGACTGCGCAGGAGGGCGGCGCAGACGGGAGCGCGGCGCAGGGGTAATGAGTTTGTGGGGGCAATAGGGAGATAGGTTGCCCCGCACTCAATCATCAAGTGGAGAAATCCTTGAAATAGCACACCAAGTATAGTATACTTGTAAAAAGATAGGAGGCGGTTTTATGCTTGATTGTTTGAACTCTTGCGAGGGAAAAAGCCTGTTTCACGATTTTGAATTGACTTATATTGTTGCTGATTATCGAAACAAGCAAGTAACAATTCAGTTAAAAAGTCCACGCTTTCCGCAGAACATTCATGATCTGAAACTTTTTGGAGTGCAACATTTTCAAATGGAGTTTGCAGAACCGTGGGGAAAAGGTATCTATGTGGCGGGAACCCATATTAAGCAAGATGGTTCAATTCATTCTATGGAAATGCAGCTAAATTCTGGAGATTTAGTGACCGCTGAATTTGAACGTGCTGAATTTAATGGTGAGTAAAATTGTGGAGGTCACCATGTATCGAGAAAAACACATCATCGTATTTCTGGTAGCCGTACTTTTGGTGCTGATTACCGGCTGTCGGCATACAGAAGATAAGCCCTTGTGGGAACGGCTGGACGAAGCGCAGTATAACAGATACAAGCCCCGCTTAGACCACATGATTGAGAAATACGGCGAAGAATTTACGATGGATAACTATGGGACAGTTTTCTCCGTGGAACATCCAGATTGGAGTTTCCATGTTAAATATTTGGAACAAAAGGGCTGTATCGTAGATAATTATATCGTGTTTCTCCGCCGGGACGAAATCAAGGAGGACATAGAAAAAATTCTTGCTGACATCTATGAAAATTTCAAAATCTCAGTTGAACCGTATTGGTATGCTCCGCCGTACACGACTAAGGACACCACATCGGCTGAATTGCTGTCAGCGGCCTTTCAAGGTGAGGATAGCTGTATCGGAATAACTTGCTATACCACCGCACCGATAGAAAACAGAGATACCGATATGTCAAACGCAATCCGGGCCATCCGAGAAAAAGGATATGGGTTCAGTTTTCATGTTTACTATACAAACCAAGAGATTTTTGGGGAAATTCCAGACGAACACTACGATGAATTTCCTGTGAATAAGGAAAGATATTATTGTCATGGCCGGAGTCATATTTGGGGTGATTCCTGGCGGGACTACGAATGGGAAGAATTGCAATTATCCGATGTGGAGGAAACTAACTGACTGTGCTATGAAAACAGTAGCGAGTGAACCATCATTTCAAAATCTGCGCTGACCTTTTCCTGTGTTCCTTTAGATTGCCGCAAATCTATTAAGGCTATGACTTCCATTGTTCCATCGCCATCCTGATATAGATAAGAGAGTATCTGTGCAAAAGCTGTTTTGCCAACTGCCTTACACAACAAGGGAGGTTTGCTAACTGAATAAAAGCAGAAATCTATAAGATTGCCATATTGTTTTTGCCATTTCATTTTGATAGCTTTTTCGTTCAATTCCGAATATCCACTGTCAACTAAAAAGGCAATCTGATTTTCGGGTGCATCTTCAAGGGAAAAAACTTGATACGCATCCGTATGTCCATCCCCACAATCCAAGTAGGCATCGGATGGTCTGCGGTAAGTAACTGTGCGATTGTGAACAGTTTCAAAAGTCATCGTAGTTTCAGTGCATTGTTCGCTACTTCCAAGGAATAGATTAAAAACGATCTCGCCAAGCCGCTCTGCTGCTATATTAGCGGAGATCTCCATTGGAGATTGATTAATTGGCTCTGTATAACTCCCATCCTTTTCTCTAACCAGTTTTGAAAGATATAAAACATTTCCCTTTTCCCTAATCGTTATACATGAGAACTTTTTGCTAAAACTCGCAAATCCCTTAATTCCAGAAACCTGCCAAAAATAGTATTTATCTATTTCTTTTCTGCTGACAGGTTGTGCATTTCTTGATTGCTCCAAACTCCTAAAAATTGCACTTCCCAACGCGGCAATCGTTACATTGCTTTTCAACACAGTAACAGGATTTATAACTACTCGCATAGGAGTATTCCCCATAGTTGTTTCAGCACAAACGATATATCCGAAATCAGAATAAAAGTACACTTTCATTCCAAGTTCCCCCTACGATTGACCTTTGTGCATACTATATCACATTTCCTCTCTGAAAGTAAATACCGTATGATGCGCTCCTGCCAAAATCGGTAGGAGCGTTTTTCGTTGCAACTGCCGCCAAAACCGCCCATCCAGCACAGGGGAGCGGTGCAAATGGGAGCCGGAACGGGGGCGCAGCGCAAGGGTAACGGGCTTGCGCCCCTACCCTTGCTTAAAGCAAGGGCGCACTTATATACCACATGAATGTGGTATGTGCGGTCTTGCAGACGGCGTTTTGTGCCTGTCGGCACAAAAGGAAACGGCGGGAGTTACCCGCAGAAAGGAGCGCGGCGCGTGGCAATCTACCATTGCAGTATCAAAGTCATATCCCGCGGCAAGGGCAAGTCCGCTGTTGCCGCCGCCGCTTATCGGGCGGGAGAAAAAATCACAAATGAGTTTGACGGAATGACCCACGACTACACCCATAAGGGCGGCATAGTCCACACCGAGATTTTACTCCCCAACCAAGCCCCCGCCGAGTATGCGGACAGGGCGGTTTTATGGAACGAAGTGGAGAAAGTCGAGAAAGCGAAGAACGCCCAACTTGCGCGGGAGATTGAAATTGCCTTGCCCCGCGAACTGACGAGGGAGCAAGGCATTTCCCTTGTCCGCGAGTATGTGAAACGGCATTTTGTGGCGGCGGGAATGTGCGCCGACGTATGTTTACATGACACAGGCGGCGGCAACCCCCACGCCCATATCATGCTGACAATGCGCCCTTTTGACGAGCGCGGCGAGTGGGGAGCGAAGCAGAAAAAGGAGTACATTCTTGACAGGGACGGGAACAAAATCTATGACCCGAAAAAGCGGCAGTACAAATGTAAATCCATTCCCGCTACCGACTGGAACGAGCAGACCAAAGCGGAGGAATGGAGGGCGGCATGGGCGAGGCTTTGCAATCAGGCGTTGGAGCAGAACGGACACGCGGAGCGCGTAGACCACCGCAGTTATGAACGGCAAGGGATAGACCAGATACCCACCGTCCATTTAGGCGTTGCCGCTTCCGCTATGGAGAAGCGCGGCATCCGCACCGAGCGCGGCGATCTGAACCGGGAAATCGAAGTGTCGAACCAAAAACTCCGGCAGCTGAAAGCCCGTATCGCCAAGCTGCAAAAGTGGCTGAAAGAGGAACAGGAGAACACCGAGCCGCCCACCCTTGCCGACTATATCCAGGGCATCCTGTCCCGCAGGGCGCGGGAGGGGAAATCACAGGTTTCCCAATCGCTGTATAACCTCAAAGACGCGGCGAAAATGCTGAGTTTCCTGCAAGTCAACGGCATCTGTGATATGGCGGGACTTGATGAAAAATTCAAGTCCATGATAGGGGAACAGCTTGACATTCAGAATAAATTGAAACCCATTGACCGGCGGTTAGGCACTCTGAAAAAGCACATTGAGCAGGCCGAGATTTATTTCAAGTACAAAGGGAAAAAGCATCTGACTGAGGTTGAGCAAATCCTGTTCACGGCGGCGCACGACTATCTGAAAGGCGTGATGAACGGCAAGACCGCCCTGCCGGTAAAGGCATGGAAAGCGGAGTATGCCAAGCTGACCGCCGAGAGGGAAACGCTCAACCGGCGGTATCTTGCGCTGAAAGAGGAAGTGAAAGAAGCCGAGCAAATCCGAAAGAGCGTTTACAGTATCTTGCGGCAGGAACAGCAGGAGCAGCTACCCCGCAGGGCACAGGATATGGAGCGGTAACGGACAGGGCGGCGGGGATAATCACCGCCGCCCTGTTTTGAATTAGTCCGATAAACTGGAACTACACATATATAGGCCAATCCGCCGCAATCTGGTCGAGTTTTCCCCGAATTGCCAGTTTCCAATCTTTCTCCTTTTGTTCCCACAGTGCCAATAATTCCTCTAAAAAAGCCAGTTCTATAAATCGTTTTTGAAAAATCTCCCGTTCTTCTGGAGCAATCTTCGATAATTGCGAGTGATAACCTCTTTGGGCAAACTGTAAATAAGGAACTCCCTCATCGAAACATCCCAAATGCCAAAGCTCCATACCGTGACCTGCGGCTATGGGATCACACATCAAACTTCGGTTTTGTAAACTAATGGCTTTATTCTGATAAGGAAGAAATAAGTCTCCTACATCGTTACTGGGTTGTGTCTGCCGAGAAAGAAATATATCCGCTGTCATTTCCTCCATTTGAGGCAGAACCTTGTACTCTATTGCATGGGTGATGTCCCGCCATACCGCTTCAAAATAGTCCAAGCCCTCGTCAAACCGTACATAGTCCCAGTTTAAGTCTGAAACAGGTTTTCCTTCTATACGCCAAAGCCTTTCCCTGTCACATTCAAGCCAAGTGAAAGGTGCAAAACGTGGATATATATAGCATATAATCTCGCCGTGAATGCGGTCGGTGTAAAAGGATATTTCGTCAATCCATTCCTCACGCGCACGCAAAAAACGTTTATAAGGGCGCGGATAGGGCCGGAATCCCAAGGGTTGTAAAAATGTCTTCAGCCGCTTCTGTGCCAGCTGTCTGCCTTCTTTCACTGTGAGCTTATCTTCCATCCCTTTTCTCCTAACGCTATATACCGATTTATTGGTTAGTTTACAAGTCCAAGTATAGCACATCTTCTCACCTAAAACAATCCCCGTTCTATGCGTTCCGACTATCCAGACTGTCAAGGGCCGAGTAGTATTTTTTGCTCCGCAAAAAATCTCCACTCTTACCCCTTGACTGTCTGGATTTTTGCCGTTGCCATTTCGCTGCCGAAAACGGGGAACAGGATTTGACAACCCTGCCCCCCGCTTTCGTCTGCTTCATTTTAACGGCAAAACCGTATGCACTACTGCGGCGGCTGACGGTAGGCTTTGCGGTGGCTCTGCTCCCGCGCCCCCGGCCTCTCCCAAAGAACAGGATAAGGGCAAATGCGTAACCGGCGGGCGGCGTGATGAACGGCAAGACCGCCCTGCCGGTAAAGGCATGGAAAGCGGAGTATGCCAAGCTGACCGCCGAGAGGGAAACGCTCAACCGGCGGTATCTTGCGCTGAAAGGGGAAGTGAAAGAAGCCGAGCAAATCCGCAGGCGCGTTTACAACATCTTGCGGCAGGAACAGCGGGAGTAGCAGCCCCGCAGGGTGCAGGATGTGGCGCGGTAAACAGATAAACTGTTTTTATTCTTACTGTTTCAATGGAATAAAATATTCGGGTTCGCAATTACGATAGAGATCATATAATCTGGTTTGATTTTTCTCTTTCGTTGATTCGAGCGTTAGTACAAAAAGTGACCGGGAGGGTTCTAAAGTAACTTTGTGATTCAGCCCATCTATTACGGGCCTGTAAACTGATATTTCTCTCTTGGGTCTTGTGCGGTAATTCCAACGAAGGTGAGGATGATTTTTGACAATTACCTCTCCGAGATAGATGGATATATCCAAAGCAAGGGAAAGCGTCTCGTCTGTGAATTTCTTAGTGTTTTTACGAATCTCGCTTTCCAAATACTTTGGGAATACTTTGACCCGGCGCTCAATTTCTTCTGCTGTCATGGGAACCTGCTCAATTTTTTGCTCATACCATTCCCACAACGGAAGCAAGGATTCTGGAGAATAGTCAAACGGCTCCGTTTCTGGGCGTTCCTGCTTCATATACTCCAACAGCAGGGCAATCCGGTTCGGAATTTCACTTGTGTACCACAGAAAATATTCTTTGGCTTGCTTTGGTGTCAGTTCAAAAAACGCATAGTTATCAAAAAACTGCCGTGCTGCAATTCTATTATGATTTGCAAAATCGAAAGGCGCAATCATTATGGAATAACTCAATCATGTACCTCCTCGCATTGGAAAACAAAAAACTCATAAAACTCCAGATTGATGGGTAGATTATCAATTCAAAGTATAACAAATCTTTCTATCGCAAACAATCCCCGTTCTATGCCGTTCCGACTGTCTGTATTTTTGCCGTTGTCATTTCGCCGCCGAAAACGGGGAACAGGATTTTTCAAATCCTGCCCCGCTTTCGTCTGCTCCATTCTAACGGCAAAACCGTCTGCACTACTGCGGCGGCTGACGGTAGGTTTTGCGGTGGCTCTGCCCCTGCGCCCCCGGCCTCTCCCAAAGAACAGGATAGGGGCAAATGCTTGACCGACAAGGGCAGGATATGGGGCAATAATAGAGAGCGCGGCGGGATAATCACCGCCGCACTGTTTTGTACTTTTGTCAGCCTGATAAGCTGGTGTGTATCAATCCAAAGCACATGGAACCGCACCTAAAAAAGTCACTGGTGCATTGGGGTTGGGAGTGCCGTCTTCTGGGTCATACTTGTAGTTGTAGACCAAAATTGCCGCATTGCAGGGCTTTTCCAACCCCTGCGGAAAGAGTTTTTTCAATTCCAGCCCTATATCTGTACCTTCAGAATTATGACATACCAACACTTCTGGGTCTACTGTAAATTCATGAACACTTCGTTCTGAAAAATCTATGTCAAAAGGATAGATGTCGCACCCATCAAAAAAATCCTGGCTAAAAGGAGGAATGTCACGCCCAGGCATATAATCAAAATATTCCCTTAATGCCTTGTCTGTTTCAAATACACCCGCCCATACAGATACAATACCTTCCATCTCCATTAAGAAACCCTCCTCTGAAAATCCAACTTGTCGCTTAGTTTGCTAACCCCAGTATAGCACACTTCCCCGCTGGAAACAATCCCTGCTCTATGTCCGTTCCGCCTATCCAGACCGTCAAGAGAACAGCCCCTAACCGCCTATGGTGCGCTTTTGCTGTTAGAGGGCAAGGTTGATGATCTCCAGTCCTTTCTTTCCCGCATAGTCCACTGTATAGGCCGTCCCGCCGCTCTCCCTGTTGAGGTAGCAGACACACACGCTGCTGTTGTCCACCAGATGGCGGTTCCGCTTGTGCATACAACCCCTGGTGTACGCCTGGGAGGTATAGACCACCTTATCCGCCAGAGCCTTGATACGTTCATATTCCGCCACATCATCGGCAGGCCAGCCCCTTGTCTGTGTCCGGCAGGGGAATACCAAAATCAGCTTGATATGCGGATAACGCCCCTTTAACCTGAGTACAGTCTGGGCGGCGAGGGTGTCCCAGCCACGGGCGCCCCCAGCACCATAAAATCGGATGCCCCTGTCGATCAGGCCGGTGATCGTGTCCTCCAGCTTCTCGGCAAGCTGCTCTCGTCCCCCTATCGGCAGTTCTCGGTGGCCGCTAAAGCAACAGGTCCTTTCCCACATTCTGCTCCCTCCCTATATCAACACATGGCAGTATTATATCATTACATTGCCATAAATGGCAACTACCCTCCATAAATAAAACTGCCGAAAGATGATAACCTTTTAACAGGAGGGGCGATGCTATGGAAACACAATACCAGGAGCAGTACATTCGCTTTGGGCTGAAGGTACAATACTACCGAAAATTGAAAGGGCTGACGCAGGAGGCATTTGCTGATAAGATCGGCAAGTCCTGGTCGTTTGTCGCTAAAGTCGAAAGCCCCACACGGGCCTTTGGCGTGTCGATGGAAACGCTGTTCAAGATCGCGGAGGCGCTGGAAGTCCCTGTTTCAAAGCTGTTTGAGGAATAAGCAAAAAAGAAGCCCTGGACGAACTGTTTCCAGTCAGTCCAGGGCGTATTTTTTCGTTCAAGGCCGGAACTCGGCGGCTGTGGCCGGGTCGCAAAGGTGGGAGAACACGGCCGCCAGCTTTTGAGGGTGTCCGTAGGCAAACCGCTCCTCCAGCGTCTGGACGGCGCTCAGTCCCGCCGCCTGCTTGTAGGGCCGGATGTAGATCGTGGCCGTGGTAGCACCTTCTCTCGCCATGAAAAAAGACAGCAGGCAAAGCGCCCGCTGTCTTTGGTGATGTCAATATTTAGTACGATGAAAACTACTGTTTTTTCTTGCTTTCAATCGCTTGAATAGTACACGCGAAACCTGCAATCGTTGCAAATAGAGTTGCGCCGCCCATAGCCTCATTCATACCTGCTCCCATAGCAAAGCCGATAACAGCAGCGACTATAATTATTACGATAGAAATAATTGTCCTCATATTTGAAACCTCCACAAATTGCGTTTTGCTGAGAGTACAAGTATAGCACATTCTTTTGCCGTTGTCCATCCTCCATCTGCGGAAAAACCCAAATACAAAAAGCCGGGGAGCGGCACAGGCTCCCCGGCAAGCCACACATCGTTGTTATCTCAGAAAATCGCCCCTGAACTCCTGCTCCCGGAAGGAATACCCCTGCCGGTTCAGCTCTGCCACCTTGAGCGCCACAAGGTTGATGTCGGAGTCCATCGCCCTTGCGATCTGCCCCACATCATACCCCTGGTAGATGTATTCCAGTATCTCATCGTCAGGGAGCGAGATCTGCGCCGCGAAGATGTTGGCCTCATACTCCATGCGCCGGTTCCCCATATCGAAGATATTGAACTCCTGAAAGCCCCCGGTGCTGACCGCCTCGTGCCGGTGCAGCGTGTCATGGCCGATCTCATGCAGCAGGACAATGTCGTGCATCACCGGATGCAGGTCCTCCTTGATGAAAATGAAGCGGTTGCGCTCAATTACCTTGTAGGCTCCCTTCTGCTTTACGAACGGCCTCTCCATCACGATAATGCCCATCTCCTGGGCCAGCCTGTCCGGGCTGCGCGTTCCATAACGCCGGAGGACTTTGACCGCCATACGCACCGCATCCTCAGTTTTAATCATCATCTCATCGCCCCCTTATGCCTGAAGAACAGGATACCACAAACACTGTCCAAAAGTACGGACCGTTTACTCCCCACCTCCGGTACTTCTGCGGTACTTTTTGGGGGTGTATTTTTTGTTGTTCTTCTTGGCAATAACATAAGCCTCCTGAATGGCCAGCATCATCTCGTCCATATCTTCCTCGGCCATCTCGCCGCCGGCGAACAGGCCGGTCAGCTCCTCGACCAGCTTCTCCGCGCCCTTTTTGCCCCGGTAGCCATATTCCCGCTGGGCCATCGCGATAAATTCCTCGTTCTCGCTCCGCAGATAGTCCGCCTCGCAGCCGAGTATCTCCGCCAGTGTAGCGTAGACCTCCCGGTTCTGCGGATAGGTCGAGCCGCCTTCATAATTGGTGATGGTCTTGAGGCCCAGGCCGGCTTTTTTCGCCAGTTCCGCCTGCGTCATACCGCATTTTTTGCGTAGTTCCCTGACCTTTTCCCCGAACTTCATTGTGAAACCTCCTGCTGTTCTGAGTATGACAAGCAAATTATTTACGCTAACACTATTGACAAGCGTAAATAGCTTGCTTATAATAGAAGCGTAATCGGATTACGCATAAATCATACCGTATTTTACGTATTCCGTCAAGGGGGTGAGCGAAAAAAGTCGATTATGCACGAATTTTTACAAGGACACCAGTGTTTTTCCTTCGGCCCCAACGGGCTGACGGATCGTTATCCAAAAGGAGTTATAAATGATCCTATCCTATACACAGATCGAAGAAATCGCGGCAGCTGTGACGAAAGATTTCAATGAGTTTTTCTTCGGGGAACGCGCTGCCCCCGAAACACATTATGCCCAGGCCACGCCCATAGATTGGCTTGCCACGGACTATCTTGGCCTGCGGGTATCCTATGCCCGCCTGTCGGAAGATGGGAGCATCTGCGGCCTGACCGCCTACACGGACACGGAGTATGCCGCGACATACCGGGGCGTCACCCACGTCATCCCGTTAAGGGCAAATGAGGTGCTGCTGGACAGCAGCTTCATGGAGCCGGGGCAGGTCAGGTCCAGATGCGGCAAGCGGCGCTTCACCCTTGCCCATGAATGCGCCCACCAGCTCCTGTTCCAGATGGAGTCTGACGAGGCAAGGCGGGCCTGCGAGGAGGCGTATGCCCCCCGAACCGCCTACTCCCTCCGTGACCTGAAAACACGGGAGGACTGGAACGAGTGGCAGGCGAACGCCCTGGGCGCGGCGATCCTGATGCCCCAGCGGGAGATCGACCGGGCCATGTATCATCTTGCCCGTGGCAGGAAGCTCATAGATTATGAGGGCTGGTTTGGCTATATGGACCTTATGGTCCTGAAACAGCTCTGCCAGACCCTCGGCGTATCCAGGAGCGCCGCCGTCATCCGGCTGAGGCAGTTGGGCTATATGGAGGAGCGCCCTTACGCGGAGTACATAGACCCGTTGGAGGTGTGGGCATGAGCAGAGGCATCCGAATATCCGAACCGTCTGCCGAGATGCAGATGAAGATCATCCGGGCGAGGAAAGCCATCGCCCAGCAGAAGCCCCGCTACCTCCGCTGCCCATACTGCCAGCACAACGCACTGGCGGTATATGAGGACACAAGGGGCCATGTGGAGACAAAGTGCAAGAAATGCGGGGAGATCACCGTGTTTGACGTATTGAGCATGAGAAGGACAAGGTTTCACCCTCAATAAGAGGCTGAGATAGATGAAAACTGAATAACACATAGCTGAGCTGTGGAGCCGCTGATTGGCGTAGTCATCCTGAGCCGCATGGGACAGAGCTTCTGAAAAGAAGCCCTGTCTTATCGGTATCCAGGATCGGCTACACCGTCATGCGGCTCTTTTTATGTCCTGCCCGTCCGTTGGCCCCAGGCCAGCGGAAAGGACAAGACATGAAAGACCTTATGTATTATGACACTTGCGAGAGCGGAAAACGCATCCAGGAGCTTCGCAAAGCCCATGAAATGACACAGGCACAACTGGCGGAGGCCCTGAACATCAGCCTGGACCACCTGAGAAAGATCGAGGGCGGACAGCGTGGATGCTCTGTCGATCTGCTGATCGCCCTCGCCGCGGCGTTTGATGTGAGCCTGGACTTCCTTGTCCTGGGCAGGGGCGGTTCCGTCGCGGCGGCGCGGGACAAGCTCCAGACATTGATCGACGAGCTTACGGCCCTGAAAAAAGGCTTATAAAGGCGGGATGCCCTCAAAGGGTCGCTTTCCGGGATGAAGATGCCCTGCCCGTCCCTCTGGAACGGGCCTGATTTCCCTTACAATTAAATCATCAGCCGGGGAGACCCGCTGGTGTGGACTTTGAAAACTGAATACGCAGTCATCAGGAAGTCTTGGAGACAAGACTACGTTACTGTCTGGGATAGCCTGCACAGCGGAGCGCCATGATCCCCGGTTCCGGGGGGAGCGATCTATCCGACTGAAAATGCCAAGTTGCTCTTGGTTCGGCGATGACAACAGACAGCGATAATGATACTTCCGTAACTCGCGGCCCGGCCAC
>OFGN01002104.1_pt1 | contig 11529 bp, 12 predicted proteins | sample 1521821 | NCBI WGS metagenome assembly OFGN01 (sample SAMEA3504094, study PRJEB24116) | mouse gut metagenome | biome: mouse gut; feature: mouse-associated habitat; material: faeces | place: Denmark | collected 2011
ACACCCGGTTTTCCCTCGCCTCCTTTTTACCGATTCTCAACTGCTTCGACTATACATCTGCCTTGTTTGTCCCACATTCTTTGTTGGTAATGGTAATAGCTTTCCCGATGCCTTTCAGCTATTGTTATGACCGGCTCCAAATCAAAACAAAATAAAGGGGTGAGCAGCTTGGAATTCAACGGGATCGAACATTATGATGTTTTTGAAGACGATGTGATTATCTTCTGGATCGATGTATCCGGCCCACCGGAGGAGATACGATCTATTGCGCAGGAAATTGACGGCTGTAACTTTAATTCATATGCTTTGCGGTATGGTATGATTGCCACAGAGGAGGGATCGCTGTGTGGAAATGCCCTAAATGCGGACGGGAATTTAAAAATCAGAACCAGGGACACTATTGTGTCAAGCCAAAAACGATTGACGAGTATATTGCCATGCAGGATGATTGCATTCAGCCATTTCTGCAGGCCATACGGGATACGATTCACAATGCGATTCCGATGGCGCAGGAGCGGATCTCATGGAGTATGCCAACCTTTTGGGACGGAAAAAATGTGATCCAATTTGCTGCATCCAAACACCATATTGGGATCTATCCCGGCCCGGAGGCTGTGGAACATTTTCTGGAGAGACTTTCAGAGTACGAAACCAGTAAAGGGACCATACGGCTGCCATACCAGGAACCACTTCCGTTGGAATTGATAGCAGATATTGCGGAATGGTGTTGGAAGCAGTATAAAGTGTAATCTTTTAGATGAAAGCGGACTGTCTGCCTTTTGTGGACAGTCCGCCTTTTTGCTGTGGGAGGTGATAAAACATCAAAAAAGTTAAAGAAAAGCGCACAGTAAAGAAAGGTTTGAAAGAGAAAGTCAAGGTTGTACCAAAAGAGCTTGTTCGCCGTGGGCTGGATGACGGGACAGAGCGCCTGCGGGACCAGCTACGGGAGACTGCCCAGCGGGGACAGGCCAGCGACTACGGCGGCGACCGGATCGAGGATACCGCTGTAGGCGGAACGCGGCGGGCTGGGAGAGGGGTAGAAGCCCTTCTAAAAAAGAAGAAAAGGGGAAAAGAGCGGATACCGGACGAGGACCCGAATACTGCGGCAGATTCGCCTGCACAGGAACCACCGGCAGAGCCGTCTGCGGCCCCGGAGTCTCAGGCGGAGCGGCCCTCACCCCATGAGCCATCCCCACGGGAGCAGCCCCACATCAAGACGCGGGAGACGATGACTGCTAGGGAGGGTGGTACCGCATCAGCGTCAGGAGATGGTGCAAAATCGTCTCCCTCCGCCGGATCGGAACGTCTGCGGATCAGAACGAAGGAATCTGTGGACCATGATGCTGCACAGAGTACAAGGCAGGCGGCACGGACCAAACCGGAGTGCCCACGGATCAGGACAAGGGAGGCTGCTGGCTATGATGCCCCATCAGACGTTGGATCAGCGGTGGTTGGCAAACCGGATCGGTTCCCTGTCAGGCCGGGAAATCCCAGCGTACATGATGCCTGCACAGTTATAGATTCAGTCCCACAATCGAAACCGGAACTACTGCAGATCAGGACAAAGGAGGCTGTTACCGGCGTTCATCCTGACCGTAGGGCAGCAACAACCCCGCCCGATGGGAGGGGACCGCCGGAACGGCGGTCGGTCAAGACCAGAGACACCTACATACAGAAACAGGCTGCAGCAGATCCGGAACAGTCGGCTCAGGCGTTCACCCAGGGGCGGCAGAAGTTCATGCAGGAACGCAGCAGAAGCGCAGCTATGAAACAGGCAGAGGCTCTGCGCACAGGCCGCGGCTCCGCTGTACAGGCCCAGAGCAATGCGAACGCCGGTCTTCCATCGCCAATACGGCGCGGATACGCTGGCAGTCAGAGCAAGTATGCGCCAACTCGTACTGTGCATAGTTTGCCGCATTCAGGCGGTCACCCATCTCAGTCTATACGGGATGGTGGACAAACTATCGTCAAAACGGCGCGTTCCGGCAGAAAGGTCACGAAACATGCTGCCCGCCAGACCATCAAAACGGCGGAACGGTCCTCCAGAAAGGCGGTCAAGACCGCTCAAAAAACGGCTAAAACTGCACAGCAGACGGCCAAGGCTGCTCAGAAAACCGCCCAGGCCACCGTGAAGGCCACCCAGCGGGCCGTACAGGCCGCACGTGCCACGGCAAAAGCGGCTGCGGCCACAGCCAAGGCTGCTGCAAAAGCCACCGTGGCGGCGATAAAAGCAGCCGTTGCAGCCATGCAGGAGTTGATCGCCGCCATCGCCGCTGGCGGCTGGGTGGTACTCGTGGTGGTGTTGGTGATCTGCATGATCGGCCTGCTCATCGCCTCACCCTTCGGCATTTTCTTCTCAGACGGAAACACCCCGGACGCGGTATCGCCCACAGAGGCAATCGCGCAGATCAACGGGGAGTATGCCGATATGCTGTCCACGCTCCAGGCGGGAGGAACTTATGACCGGGTGGAAATCCAGGGCCGTCCACCGGCATGGGCGGATGTGTTCGCGGTGTTCGCAGCCAAGATCACCGGAGCAGAAAACGGCGCAGCCGTAGCTGTTCTGGATGCTGACCGGATAGAATATCTTCGGATCGTATTCTGGGATATGACCAAGATCACCACGGCAGAGGAGGATATAGAACATCCTGCCGAGGGCGGCACCCCTGCCTGGACAGAGAAGGTGCTGACGATTACCTTCACACCCCGGACTCCCGATGATATGCGGGTGTTTTATCTGTTTACAGACCAGCAGAACGCTGCCCTGGATGAACTGCTGACGGAGGAGGCCCGCGACCTGTGGAACAACCTCCTCTATGGCTCCAGCGGCGAGATCGTAGTCGTTGCACTCTCCCAAGTGGGTAACGTAGGCGGTCAGCCCTACTGGAGCTGGTACGGCTTCAACAGCCGTGAGAATTGGTGCGCTTGCTTTGTCAGCTGGTGCGCCGACCAGTGCGGCTACATTGATGCCGGGGTGATTCCTAAATTTGCGAGCTGCACGATAGGTTCCAACTGGTTCAAGGAGCGGGGCCAGTGGCAGGATGGTGGCTGCGAACCGCGCCCTGGGGACCTAATATTTTTTGACTGGGACGGCAAAGGCTCCTCCGGGCCGCAGGACGATATACCAGACCACGTGGGCATCGTGGAGCGGGTGGAGAGTGGCGTGGTTTACACTGTGGAGGGCAACTCCGGCGACAGATGCCGCCAGAACGCCTACAGCGTTGGCCATTATGAGATCTGGGGCTACGCTACGCCAATTTATTAGACATGTAACTGTAAATGCGGAGGGCTGGAATCATCCAGTCCTCCGCATTTTTCAACCAAACGGCCTGAGCCGTAACGATGATAAAGGAGTAGTTTTATGGCAGTTTTTCGTGTAGAGCGTACCAACAATTATACCGTCATGAGCAACTATCACCTGCGGGACAAAACCCTCTCCCTCAAGGCAAAGGGGCTGCTGTCGCTCATGCTTAGTCTCCCGGAAACCTGGGACTATACCCTCGCCGGTCTTGCCCGCATCAGCCTGGAGGGCAAGGATGCCATCCGGGCCGCTGTGATGGAACTGGAGAAGGCCGGGTATATCCACCGCAGTCAGACCACCGACAAGGCCGGGAAGTTCAGCAGCAATGAGTATATCATCCGGGAGTATCCCGACTCTTACAAGCCGTCCCCGGAAGGGCCGTCATCGGCCCAGCCGTTGCCGGAAAACCCGACAACGGATAAACCGTCAACGGTTTCCACGCAGACGGAAAATCCAACGCAAATAAATAAAGACCCAGTAAAAAAAGAAAAAATAATAACTAACTCAGTAAGTACGGAATCATTTCCTTTCTCTTCCGCCCCTTCCACGGTCCCTGCGCCTGTGCAGGCCCAGCCGCCTGAAGTGAAGGGAAGGAAGCGGAGCAGGAGCAGCGGGATGAGCCAGCGCGAGATGGACGCCTATCGGGAACTGATCCGGGAAAATATCGACTATGACGGTTTTGTGCGGGATCGCCCGTATGACGCTGGACAGTTGGACGAGATGGTAGATCTGGTGGTGGAGGCGGTCTGCTCCAAAAAGAAAAACATCCGGGTAGCGGGGAATGACTTCCCCCAGGCGGTGGTGAAGTCCCGGCTTCTGAAGCTGGACTCCGAGCATATCCGCTTTGTATTTGATTGCCTCCGGGAGAAGACGCATGTCCCTTTTTCGCCAAAATAAAATCGCCGCTGTCGGGGCTTACTGCAAAGGTGTATTTGATGTTTTTGACCGGGTTTTGCCCATCCTGCCACATTGCCTTGGGATGGAGATGGATTTCAGAAATAAGTGTTGCCAAAGTCTTTCGCTTGTCCTCCGGCTCCATCTGGTCGTAGAGCTGGTCAAATAGCCGGAGCGCTGTATAAATGTTTTCAGCAGAAAGATTCTGCTGCTCAATCGCCACCCGCCTGGCTTCGCAGCCAGCAATCTTATCTTCCACATCATAAATTTCATCGTAAATCTTATCCAGACGGCGGTTCAAATCTTCACGCTTGCGCTGGGCGTTCCGGTCATCATCAACAATTTGGTCAATATCACGCTCCAGATTGGCCTTGCTGCGCTCCAGCTTCTTAATTGCAGCCTGATACCCTGCAATCTCACTGACGATTTCCGCAGAGTCAACCTTCTGCCCGATTTTCGCTTGAATATCCGCTGCAAATTTAGGGTCGCGAACCAGCTGCCTGGTGTACTCGATTACTTCTGTCTCTACCCACTCAGCAAGGATGGTGTTCCTGCCGCAATGACCATTCTTGGCGATAGATTGATGCCCACAGGTATAGTACAGATATTCTTTCACACCGCTTTTAATCTTTATATTCTTCTTGGCAGCGTACATGGCTCCCCCGCACTGGGGGCATTTTAACAGGCCAGCAAGGAGATTTTTCCGGGGACGGCCAACAGCAGGCCCTCCGGTTATCTTCGGATTTTTTGTTGACTGGCATTTAATCTGGGCTTTCTCAAACAGTTCTTCACTCACGATTGGCTCGTGTGGCGCGTCACTGATGATGTAATTGTCCGGGCGAGTGATACGCCTGTGTTCGCCGGTTTCGTCAACGATGGTCTCTTGTCGGGTTTTACCGAATGTGACCTTGCCAATATAGACCGGATTGGTCAGTATCCGCATGACCTGTTTCAAGGTCCAGTCCGTAAAACGTTTGGTCGCAACAGGTGGGTAAGTCTTGGAAATGCCCTGCTGGTTCAGGTATCCCGCAATGTCGGAGTATCCCATGCCCTGATTCACAAATTTATCAAAAATGAGACGAACAATGCGGGCTTCTTCTTCGTTGATTTGCAGGATTTCCTGTTTGCCGTTCCTTCGGGTGTAGCCGAAGGGGGCAACGCCGCCGTTCCACCCGCCTTGCTTGGCCTTTTCTGTCCGGCCCAGCATAGACTGGGCGAGGATGTTCTCGCGCTCCATCTCAGCGATTGCGCCGAGAATGGCAATCAGGACCTTGCCCATCTGGGTACTGCTGTCCAGGCCGTCCTCTTTGCACAGAAGGTTGACGCCGTACCGCTGGAGAAGGGAGAGAGTATTCAGAACATCCTTCGCGTTCCGGCCAAACCGTGACAGCTTGAACACCACAACAAAATCAATATCAATCCGACCTGTGGCGATATCGTTGAGCATCCTCTGGAACTCGTCGCGGCCGGAAATGCTCTTGCCAGATTTGCCAGCATCGGTATAGACTTCCACCACTTCCATGCCCTCGTGGGCAGCCCAATCCTGGAGATACTCCCTTTGCCCTTCGATGCTATACCCATCCACCTGGCGCTCCAGGCTGACGCGCAGGTAGAGAACGCATTTTTTACCCTTGCGGGGATTATAGAGGCCGTTCATTACTGTCTCTCCCTTAATTTTTGAATTTGCGGAGCATATTTCTGAATCATTTCCGCCATGGTGCTGATAAAATTATCGTAATTGAGCTGCTGAATCTGCTGGGCCTTGGGGTCGTTACTCTGGCGGGGATATAGGATGGCGGTGGTTCCCAGCATGAAACCATTGCAGTCATCCGGGGCGCGGTACTCGCCGGTGTGCCACCTGAAATGTACCAGGCGGCGAAACATGACGTCATCAAAAGATGCGGCTACGGGGGTGAAGGTAACGGGGGCGTACTCTGTGGTGTTCACCGCAGGGGCGGTCTGAACGACAGGGCAGGCGTTGGTCACCGCCGGGGTATAACAGGCGGTAACGGGCGGTTTGGACTTGCGTTTCATCTTGGGTTCCCTCCTTTAATGGTTTATGGCAACAAATCCAGCCTCATGCTCAGAACATGAAGCTGGATTTGTTGCATCTTTGATTTGGTTGGTCATGGTGGCTCCTTCTGCGAAGCGGGAGTTTTGGACCCGGCGCACCAAGGCCCGATTGCTTCGCAACTTTCTGGTAACTCGCCCCCTTTTCTTTATAAGATTTGACCAACTAATAGTTCGCGCACCTGGCTAAGGTGCGAGTCGGGTCATGTTTCCTCAGAAGCGCCTGCAAGCAGGCGCATCGCCTTTTGTTTCATTTTCTCTAACATCAGCACGATTCCTGCACCCACTTCGGGGGAGAACCAATCTTTATTTGCTTTATCAGAATGGACTTGGACAATGTTCGTAATATCCATGGCATCTTCTTCCGAGAGATGCCACGGAATTTCGTTTGGTTGTGGGAGGGGGAAGTTGGGATGGACGTATACGGTGCCATCCTCACGCATCATAGCAAAAATGCTATAACCATCTCGTGTGGGATAAAACTGGCCTGAGCGTATTGAGCTGGAGGGATTATTCCCGCGCTTTGGGGGTGGTAGAGATGTATCACCTGTAATGTCGGTGGGTAATACATTTAGGGCATTAGCCAGCCGTTCGAGCTGTTTCTGGCGTGGACTGCTTTTCCCGCCCTCATACTGCCGTAACGTGTTGACCGCGATTCCAGCTTTTTCTGCAAGCTGGATTTGCGTCATGTTCTGGTCGCGGCGTAGTTCGCGAATTCGCTCTCCAATAGCCATACATTATACCTCCATTATTATTTGGTGTACATGTTTTATGCAGAGATTCAACAACCACAAACTGGCAATATAAAAATTCTATCAGATTTTATCCAGTTTTGCAATAGTAAAGAAAGAACTTTCCGAGAATATTTATTTTTGAATCAAATTTCTCTTGACGCGCACCGCAAATGGGTGTATGATAACTATATCCAAGAGGTTAACGTGCTGTTGTAGAACCATATTGTATTTATAACGTGTAGTCTCAGAACCATAAATAAGGGGTTAACGTGTAGATGGGGGACCATGCCTAACGCTATTTTACTACAAAGAAAAGGGTGAATTACTGAAATGAATGCAAATCCGCAAAAAATTGCACTAACCATGGCTCGGCGGTGCATGAATGCACAGGACTTAGCCAAGGCGGCCGGGGCGCCGCCACAAACCATTAACGCGGTCATACGTGGGCGGAATGTCCGGCCTGCTACCCTTGGCAAGGTCGCTCGCGCTCTGGGATGTGACCCGTTGGACCTGATGGATGCCGGGGTCAACTCTAATCCGCAGGCGTCCACGCCTGAAAAGCGCGTGGATGGCCGAGAAGCAAGCCTGACGATTACGAGCCACGGCACGACGTTTCCTGTCGCTCTGAAAATCGCTCGATATAACACCGGAAACCTGGCGGTTATATTGATGCGTAAGGAAGAAGCGGGATATTGGGATGTCTGGACGGTGTTGACGGTCAGCTTGCCAGTGCTTTGTGACACAAATTGCGCCTACATCGATGTGAACAACAACGGAGAAGAAATCCTGGAGTGGCTCACGCAGAACCAACTCGCGGTGCCAACGGGACGGAGCGAACGCTCCGGATACTGTGAGTATCCAGAGTACCGGTTCAATCGGGCGGCCCTGAAGCACCTGGACCCGGAGGGATACGATGCGTATCAGCAACGAGACGAGGTGTTGTGAGATGCGCAAGTTGACGTTACATACCGCCCCCAGGCCTCCCCCCATGGTCGGAAAAGAAAAAGCCCCCCTGCGTCTCAGCCCGTCAAAGCAAGACGCAGGGTGGGGTGTCTCTCCTCTTTCAAAGAAGACTATAGATAATTATACTATAGCCCTCAAAAAATATCAAGTCTTGAGGACAATAAAATGATTCAAAATTCTTTAATAAATGAGCTTCTTAAAATTAGAAAGACGCTTATGAAAAACCTGTTTTTGTGCTCGCTGGACTATTTGGTAAGTCTGGCTACATCTATTACTCTCCGCGCACTGTATGCTCATCCGGAAGACTGGAATGTTGATGGTCTGGGCGAAGACCTATACCGTGAAACCTATCAGTATGTTGTTAGTTATAACTATCAAACCGAGGGGGTTAAGCTTCGGTATATGGGTCTGCTGCCTATGCAGGTTGCACACTTAGTCAATTTCTTATACTGTGTTCGACGGATTCCGTGCGCCGGTGAGAAAGGCAATGTGGATTTGGATTTGCTAGGGATTTATCAGAGCGAGGGTCCGAGAGCCGGTCTGTATGAAACGTCGGACAAAGCGTTTCGGGAGCCTATGCGAAATCTGAAACCGACTATAACCGATAATGAGATTACTGAAGCACATCATGTATTACGCGATATTGCATGGCGCGTTGAACGTTGCCAGAGCCCTGAACTGGTTCCGGTGAACAATGGCATATTCAATTATCGGACCAAAGAACTTCTCGAGTTTAGCCCTGAGTACATCTTTTTATCAAAATCGTGTGTAAATTACAACGAAAATGCTCAAAATGTCGTGATTCAAAACCCAGACGATGGTTCGAGCTGGGATGTGGAGTCGTGGATGGCGTCTTTATCGGATGACCCCGCTATCGTGGCGCTTTTATGGCAGGTCGTTGGCGCAGTCATCCGCCCCTTTGTGCGCTGGAACAAGTGTGTGATGTTTTATGCGACGAGTGGCAACAACGGCAAGGGGACTCTGTGCGAGTTGATGCGGTCCTTGTGCGGCGAGGGGCGATACGCCAGCATCCCCGTGGAAAATTTTGGGGAGAATTTCCTGTTGGAAAAGCTCCCGGAGGTCATGGCGATTATCGTCGATGAGAACAACGTGGGCGCGTATCTTGATAAAGCTGGCAACTTCAAAGCAGTTGTCACCAATGATGTGGTTCAAATCAACCGGAAAAACCGTCCGGCCATCCCATATCAGTTTTTTGGATTGATGGTTCAGTGCTTTAACGAACTCCCTCGAATTAAGGATAAGTCCGGCAGTCTGTACCGCAGGTGTTTATTTATTCCCTTCGACAAGAGCTTCACCGGTAAAGAGCGTAAATATATTAAAGAAGACTATCTCAAAAGGCCCGAGGTGCTTGAGTACGTCATGTATAAGGTCCTGCATACAACTTACTACGAGTTTTCGGAACCCGCCGCCTGCCGCCTTGCCTTGGAGGACTACAAGGTCTACAATGACCCGGTGCGGCAGTGGTGGGACGATATGTCCGACAAGCTTGTCTGGGACCTGCTCCCTTGGGATTTCTTGTACGAGCTTTACAAGCAGTGGTGCAAGGACAACAATCCCTCCGGCAAGATGACCAGCAAGCGCGGTTTTATCGACCAGATGCGGGAGGTCGCTGACAAGGATGCCATCTGGGAGTGTCCTTATACCGTGGATAAGGATGGGCGCAGGAAGGATAAGCAAATCAGCGCTTCCGGTCGTATTACATGCGATGAACCTTTGGGGGCCAGCTTGGGTTATAGATTAGGAGATATGAGTCGCTGGCAGGGCGTGTATCGTGGATTGCTCCGCCGTGTCCCCACGCCGCAGGCCCAGAAGCAGGCTCAGAAGCAGACGATGGCAGTGAACGTCTTTGAGAACGCGCCGACCGTCTCCTATGAGGACGTTTGCGGCTCTAAGTCCTGTAACCTCGCGAGCTAAGATATCGGCCCCCAGATTTGGCTGTGAGCCAGACCTGGGGGCCATCTCCTCGTGGCGTACCCTTTTAAGGGCTTCTCGTTCCGGCCGGAGCCTTTCCGAGCTTGAATCGGGTCCGCCCGACCCGATATATCATGCAGCCGATGCCTGGTTGACCAGGCGCAGGCCCTCATGCAAGATGTTGGTTGCGGCGTTCGCGTCCCGGTCATGGGGCGCGCCGCTGCCGGCGCCGATATTCCCTGGCGCGACGAGCTGCAGGCCGTGCGGGAGTACAACGGCAGGTATTACGTGCTGAGCGGCGTCGTTGGCAACCAGGACATGTCTGAGAAAGCCAGCGATAACGTCGTGAACGTGTACTACCGGCTGGACGCCGATGACAATGGCACGCCGGATAAGCTGGAGCGGGACGGCAAGAAGGCTGACTTCAAGCTGGTGTCCGTGTTCACGGACGCTGATTCCGGGCGGGTCATCACCATCGAGGATTCGCTGAAGGACAAGGCCTGGGGCGAACTGGCGGCTGAGAGCTTCGATACGCTGCGTGATGTCGAAGATGTCACGTACCGGCTAGTGCGTGTGGAAGCGCCTAGTATCTTCGTGACTGGCGAGGCCAGTAAGAACACGCTGAAGCTCATCTATGATGTCGATGAGATTTCTCAGAGCAGCAAGCCTGCGAAGCCTGCGGACGACGACTTCCTGATTGACGGGAAGTGCCCTATCAACGGGCAGCCGGGCTGGCTCTGCGAGGGTACGCATGACCACGCGAAGATGCTGGCAGAGCAGAAGGCCGCCGAGTCTAAACCGGTTGTGAACCCTGAGTCCGATATTCTGAACGACGGCGAGGCGAAGGACCCCGCAACGTGGTGTACGGTGCATGACCAGCCCGCCTGGGTGTGCTCTGGGCAGCATAGCTAGACGGGAGCGATATATGACCCCCACAGCCTATTCACAGGCTGTGGGGGTCATATTTTCACATAGGGTTGGCGGTTTTGCTGGTCATGTCGACGTTTTCCGTTCTTTTATAGACGGTATTTGACGTTTTCTGTGGAATGCTGATGCTGGGTGTGACGATTTCAGTTTGCGTTCTTGTTTAGCATGTACTGGAGCTGTGCTGTGATATCACCGGTTTCCTGTGACAGCAGGTGTTTGACTGCCGGAGCAGCGTCTGCAGGGTCGATGCTGTTTTGCCTGATATAATCGTCAATTTGCGTAAGTTTGCCCGGGAATGCTTTGCGCTCGGCGTGTGTCAGTTCGCGCAGATGGAATTGTTCGATGCCGTATCTGTCGGCAAACTTCCAGAGCGTCGCGTACTCGTCGGCGCTGTAGAATGTGACTGCATCAGTGATGGCATGGATGTCGTCAATCGTGTTTTTCTGAAGATGTTCGGATGCGACGCTGATGTTGTATTTCTGGATGTACTCGGTTTTGCTCTTAGACGGCCAGTCGGCGTTCAGCAGTGCGAAGATGGCGACGATGAACGCGATGAAGGCGGTTATAATGAAGGCCAGGTCGAGCTTGCTGAGAGTCTGGTTGTTTGAATGTGTCATTTTGGGCCGTTCCTTTCTGTTGTGTGATTTTGTAACCTGTAGCGGACTTGGGTGCGCTTCACATGGGTTGTGTGCGTGCGCTGTTTATGTC
>OFGN01002108.1_pt1 | contig 11500 bp, 11 predicted proteins | sample 1521821 | NCBI WGS metagenome assembly OFGN01 (sample SAMEA3504094, study PRJEB24116) | mouse gut metagenome | biome: mouse gut; feature: mouse-associated habitat; material: faeces | place: Denmark | collected 2011
GGGCTATACCGCCTAATCTGAAATTACTTCCCTGTCACCGCAAAGCTTAGTTATAACAGATGTTATTATATTGTCGTCTATAGCATAACGATTGTTACTTTATTTTTGTTTCTCAATCCGCTTCTGTAATTCCGCCATTGCCTCTTTCAGACCGCCCACTTCGTCAATAATGCCTTCCTCCACGGCTTCCGAACCTTCCAGAATCGTACCGACATCCTTTGTCAGCATTTTTGTTTCCATCATCAGTTCCTCGTACCGTTCTTCCGTAATATCGGAATGATGGGCGACAAACCAGCTGATGCGCGCCTGCATCTGTTTGAAATAGTCAAAGGTCTGTTTTGCACCGATCACGGTGCCGCTCATGCGGACCGGATGTACCACCATCGTTCCGGTGGGGACAATAAAGGAGTAATCGGTGCTGACGGCGATCGGAACCCCGATGGAATGGGAGCCGCCCAGAACAAGGGAGACGGTTGGTTTGCTGATGGATGCGATCAGTTCGGCTATGGCAAGCCCCGCTTCCACATCGCCGCCCATCGTATGGAGCAGAAACAGCAGTCCGTCGATATTTTCATCATCCTCCGCCGCCGCCAGTTTGGGCAGGATATGCTCATATTTCGTCGTTTTGGAATTGCTGCCAAGATTGTCATGTCCTTCGATCTCACCGATGATCGTGATAAGCTGAATATGATTTTTCTTTTTGTTTTTATCGAGAATAAGCTGTCCGCTTTCTTTGATTTCTTCTCTGGTCTCTTCCTGCTTTTTGTTTTTATCTTCACTCATGCGGTGATCCTCCTGGCTTTTTTTATGATTCTTTTTTGGGTTTTTGTATTTTTTATCGCTCACTTAGTGGATTCCTCCTGATCGTCCAATCTCATGATACTTTTCATTGTCTGATGTTTTCCGCGTTTTGTCTTAGGATGTGTAGCGGATAGAAAATTATGCATTGCCGAATCAATGTCATTTATGAAACCATTTATCTTCCTCCCGGTGTCCGGCGATGTTAATGAAATGACATTGATTGCCAAACTTACATATATTTTAAAATAATTGTCGGATTTTCTTGACAGGGAGCCGGAAAAAATTTACAATTAGAATAATTCTAAATTAAAGGCGGTGAAGAGATGAGCAAATATGCGAAGCTGCTGCTGGAATTGATCAACCGGTCAGGGAGCCATATGACAGCGGAACAGCTCTTTTTGGAACTGAAAAAGACAGAGCCCAAAGTTGTGCAGGCGACAGTATACAATAATCTGAATGCTTTATGTCAGGAGGGGATGATCCGCAGGCTGTCCATAGCAGGTTCCCCCGATCGCTATGATAAGATTCAAAAGCATGATCACCTTGTATGCAAGAAGTGCGGGGCGCTTTCCGATATCAGTCTTGAGGACCTGACGGAGAAACTGGAAAAACAGCTTGGGGGAAGCATATTGTCTTATGATCTGAAAGTCTTTTATCTCTGCCCCAAATGCAGAGAGGAAAAATAAAAGGAGGAATTGACTATGGTCTATCGATGCAGTATCTGCGGCTATGTGTATGACGAGGAAAAACAAGGCGCTCCCTTTTCGGAACTGACGCAGTGTCCTGTCTGCAAACAGCCGCCGGAGAAATTTGCGGCGGTAAAACCGGATCAGCCGGCGGACGTTCCGAACGAGGCCGTAAAACAGCCCGCTTTGGAAGGCGCGGAGGATATGGATCTGAGTTATCCGAAGGAAACCCGTAAAACGGACAGCAATTACCGGTACATGAAAGAAATTCACGAGATGGCTGTTACCGGGAGATCGGCGATCGAGGCGATGGGTACGCAGATGAAGATGCCGAACTGGGATGATGTGCTTGTGCTGGGGGCGCAGCTTAATCCGATGCCTTTGGAGGAACATGCCGGGGTGTCTTTAAAAACCGTGATCGGAAAACATGCCAAAAAGCCGATGGTACTTGATATGCCTGTCTATATTTCGCATATGTCCTTTGGGGCGCTCTCGAAAGAGACAAAGATTGCGATGGCAAAGGGAAGCGCTGCGGCAGGTACGGCGATGTGCAGCGGCGAGGGCGGTATCTTGCTGGAAGAGAAGGCGGCGGCATATAAGTATATTTTTGAATATGTGCCGAATCTTTACAGCGTTACGGAGGGGAATCTGAAAACTTCCGACGCCATAGAGATTAAGATCGGACAGGGCACAAAGCCGGGCATGGGCGGCCACCTGCCGGGCGGGAAAGTTACGCCTGAGATCGCGAAGATCCGGAATAAACCGTTGGGGCAGGATGTGATCAGTCCTTCGAGATTCCCCGGGATCGACAGCGCGGATGATTTAAAGAAGCTGGTAAGTGATCTGCGTGAGCGAAGCGGCGGAAGGCCCATCGGTATTAAGATTGCGGCAGGACGCATTGAGCGGGATCTGGAATACTGCGTGTATGCCGGACCGGATTTTATAACGATAGACGGACGGGGCGGCGCCACCGGCGCATCTCCTGCCATAATCAGGGATTCCACCAGCGTTCCGACAATCTATGCCCTCTACCGCGCAAGAAAATATCTTGATGCGGCAGGTGCCGATATCGATCTGGTAATTACGGGCGGGCTCAGGGTATCTTCCGATTTTGCCAAGGCTCTTGCCATGGGAGCGGACGCCGTTGCGGTAGCTTCTGCGGCTATGGTTGCGGCGGCATGTCAGCAGTACCGCATCTGCGGCAGCGGCATGTGCCCTGTGGGGGTAGCTACCCAGGATGAAGTCCTGCGGGAAAGACTGCATATCGAGGCGGCGGCGAAGCGGGTGGAAAACTATCTGAAATGTTCTGCGGAGGAGCTCAGGACATTTGCCAGAATTACGGGCAATACGGATATCCACGGTTTATCTGTGGAGGATCTCTGCACGATCAGCAGGGAAATATCAGAACATACAAATATTGCACATGCGGGAGATATGTCCGTGCCGTCAGGGAACGGCCGCGGCATGAAATCCGGCGATATTGCCGCCGGTATGTCCCGCAATTTAACAAACACTACCGGAGAGGAGAAAAACATGGGAACAACAAAGTACGCGGGAACACAGACGGAAAAAAATCTTGAGGCGGCATTTGCAGGGGAATCACAGGCAAGGAACAAATATACCTATTTTGCATCCGCTGCGAAAAAGGAAGGCTATGAGCAGATCGCTGCGCTGTTTTTAAAGACGGCTGACAACGAGAAAGAACATGCAAAGATGTGGTTTAAGGAGCTTGCCGGCATCGGCGATACAAAGGCAAACCTTGCCGCTGCCGCGGACGGTGAAAACTTTGAGTGGACGGATATGTATGAGAATTTTGCAAAGACGGCGGAGGAGGAAGGCTTCCCCGAGCTGGCTGCGAAGTTCAGGCTTGTGGGAGCGATCGAAAAGCACCATGAGGAAAGGTACCGCGCGCTGCTGAAAAATGTGGAGACGGCGGCAGTCTTTGAGAAGAGCGAAGTGAAGGTATGGGAGTGCCGCAACTGTGGTCATATCGTTGTCGGGACAAAGGCGCCCGAGGTATGCCCGACCTGCAACCATCCCCAGAGTTATTTTGAGGTACATGCGGAGAATTATTGATCCTGTGTATCTGAACAATTGGAGGCATATGAATTCTGAGTAGTATGCCGTTATGAAACGGACAACTCTTATACATCTGTTAATCTGTATGGTTTGGATGAAAAGTACGCAGATCCGTCCCAAAACCGGCGGTTCTGCGTAAATCCGGACTAAAATCCCCGTTATAAAAACAAATTGTTATGAAGCATAAAATGTGGTAAAGTAAACATAAGGAGGTTTTCCGATGGCGGGAGTATATAATGCGGGAGACATGGTATCCGTAAACGGAACAAAATACAGGATTATCCGGTTATTGGGAAAAGGAAAAGGCGGTTATTCCTATCTGGCAGATGAGGGGGATAAAAAAGTTGTCTTAAAGCAGATCCATCATGAGCCCTGTGATTATTATCAGTTTGGTAACAAGATTGAGGCGGAAATAAAGGATTATCATCGGTTAAAAGACGTCGGTATAACCATACCTGAAATGCTTGATGCGGATATGGATCAGGAACGGATCATAAAGGAATTTATTGACGGAGATACGGTATATGAACTTGTTCTGGAAGGGAGGCTTCCCGAAATCTGTTTGGAGCAGGTGAAAAAAATGTGCTGTTTATTATATGCGGCCGATACAAATATAGATTATTTTCCGACAAACTTTATTTTGCAGGATAATATTTTATATTATGTGGATTATGAATGCAATGTCTATATGGAAGAGTGGAATTTTGAAAACTGGGGTGTGAAATACTGGTCAAAAACGCCGGAGTTTATCCGGTATGTGGAGGTGCATTCAGAGTAAGTATGTCTGAATAACTTCTTGTTATGATTTTTTCAATATGCTAAAATAAAGTGCAGCATGAGAGACAGGAGGAAGTTTTATGAAACGTTTTGAAAAAGTTTATGGTCAGGGAACCATTGATGTGACGGAAATCTGGGTTGATACGGAGACGGGCGTAAATTATTTGTTTCACAAATGCGCAAATTCGGGAGGTTTCACGCCGCTTCTTGACCAGGATGGAAAAGTGGTTATAACAAAACAGGGGAATGAATTATAAAGTATAAAATACAAACAAAGGAGTATTGGTTCTATGAAAATAAGAACAAGATTTGCACCCAGTCCCACGGGACGGATGCATGTGGGTAATTTAAGGACGGCGCTGTATGCCTATCTGATCGCCAAACATGAGGGCGGGGATTTTATGCTCCGCATTGAGGATACCGATCAGGAGAGGCTGGTGGAAGGCGCCGTGGATATTATCTACAGGACGCTGGAAAAAACAGGGCTTGTCCATGATGAAGGCCCGGACAAGGATGGGGGCGTCGGCCCCTATGTACAGAGCGAGCGGCAAAAGAGCGGGCTCTATCTGGAATATGCGAAAAAACTGGTGGAAAAAGGCGAAGCGTATTATTGTTTCTGCGATAAGGAAAGGCTTGCGGGGCTTACGAGGACCGTGGCAGGAAAAGAGATCAATGTCTATGACAAACACTGTCTTTCCCTGAGCAGGGAGGAAGTGGAGGCGAAGCTGGCGGCAGGCGTTCCCTATGTGATAAGACAGAACAATCCCACGGAGGGCGAGACGGTTTTCCACGATGAGATCTACGGAGATATCGCGGTGGAGAATGGGGAACTTGATGATATGATCCTGATCAAGTCCGACGGTTATCCCACCTATAATTTTGCCAATGTGGTGGACGACCATCTGATGGGCATTACGCATGTGGTGCGGGGAAATGAATATCTTTCTTCCTCACCGAAGTACAACAGACTTTATGAGGCGTTCGGCTGGGATGTGCCGGTGTATGTGCACTGCCCGCTGATCACCGATGAGGAGCATAACAAGTTATCCAAACGCTGCGGCCATTCCTCCTATGAGGATCTGATCGAGCAGGGATTTCTGACGGAGGCGGTTGTGAACTTTGTGGCGCTGTTGGGATGGAGCCCTTCGGACAACCGTGAGATATTTACGCTGCAGGAGCTGACAAAAGCTTTTGACTATCGCCATATGTCCAAGTCTCCGGCGGTATTTGACTATACGAAATTAAAATGGATGAACGGCGAGTATATCAAACAGATGGACTTTGACCGGTTTTATGAGATGGCGGAGCCATTTTTGAAAGGTACTGTAAAAAAGCCGCTGGATCTGAAAAAAATCGCTGAGATGGTGAAAACAAGAATTGAGGTATTCCCGGATATTCCGGCGCTGATCGACTTTTTTGAGACGCTGCCTGCATATGACGCGGCGATGTATACCCATAAGAAGATGAAAACCACAACGGAATCCTCACTGGAAGTATTGAAAGAACTTCTTCCTGTCCTGGAAAAACAGGAAGATTACGGCAATGATGCGCTGTATCAGAAACTCTGTGATTTTGTGGCTGAGAAGGGCTGCAAAAACGGCTATGTGCTCTGGCCTGTCCGCACCGCAGTCTCCGGCAAGCAGATGACACCGGCGGGCGCTACGGAGATCATGGAAATCCTTGGAAAGGAAGAATCTTTATCCCGGATCAGAGCAGGGATAGAGCTTCTTGAAAAAGCACTGGCCTGATGCATAATACGGCAAAAGACGGCTTACGGGATTTAAGAGGGCGGAAACCTTCAGAGTCCCGTAAGCCGGACAGCGAGGGAAATCCGCAGCAGCAGGAGGCAATCATGCACGGCGCAGGTCCCATGATGGTCCTTGCGGGACCGGGTTCCGGCAAAACCTTTGTGCTGACAAGAAGAATCGCACATCTGATCAACACGCATCATATAGGCCCATCGGAAATTCTGGTGATCACCTTCACAAAAGCTGCGGCGGGAGAAATGCAGCAGCGCTTTTTATCACTCTGTGAAGGAGAACATCCGCCGGTGACTTTCGGCACTTTCCATGCCGTCTTTTATTCCATTCTGAAAGAAACGTCGCGCTGCCGCACGGGCAGCATCTTATCCGAGTCGGAAAAGAAAAAAATACTTCAGGACATTATCCGGAAAAACAGATACAATATCAATCCGAATGCGGATGTGCTGGAAGAGATACTCTCCGAGATCGGCCGGTATAAAAGCCGCTGTTTTCCGGGCAATGATATCAGTGAAAAGCGCAGCACCTGCGAATCTGCCTGTTATGCTCCGGACAAAGAGGTGAAAGAAAATATGAATTATATACCGCAAAATATCTCTCCGGAACTGTTTCGGAAGCTGTATCAGGATTTTACACGGGCGCAGGAGATCATCGGGAAGATCGATTTTGACGATATGGCGCTGAAATGTCTGGAATTATTTCAGGAAAGGCCGGATATATTAAAACAGTACCAGGCGAGATACCGTTATCTTCTGATCGATGAGTTTCAGGACATTGCGCCGATACAATACCGTCTGGTACGGCTTCTTGCCGCACCGGAGAATAATCTTTTTATCGTGGGGGACGATGATCAGTCCATCTATGGCTTTCGGGGCGCAAAGCCGGACATTATGCGGCACTTTCCGAAAGAGTATCCTTCCGCAAAGATCGTTGCCCTGCAGATAAACTACCGCAGTACACCGCAGGTGGTTTCGGCGGCGGGGAAGCTGATCGGGCACAACAGAAACCGCTTTCCGAAGGAGATCAGCGCGGCGAAAGAGCCGGGAGCGCCTCTTCGTATTACAGGAACGGAAAGTGTTGAACAGATGGAGGAGGCGCTGATCCGTTGTCTGCTGCCCGAAAAAAATGCCGGAAAACTGGCGGACTGCGCCGTGATCAGCAGGACATCCGCCCGGTTTCCGATGCTTTCGGAAAAGCTTCGTCAGGCAGGTATCCCCTGCATGTTCAGGGAAAAGGTGAAGAGTATCTATGACCATGAGATCGCATACGATCTGCTTGCCTATCTGGAATTTGCCGTGACGCCGCCGAAAGAGAGAAGCCGGAGCCAGTTTTTCCGGTTTATGAACAGGCCGCTTCGGTATATCAGCAGGGAAGCGGTAAACGAATCCGCTGACTTCGGGCATCTGATCCGTTATTATCGGGGGAAACCCGGCATACAGGAAGCCATCATACGCCTTAAGCAGGATCTGGAACGGATAAGTACGATGCCGGTTTTTCTGGCCCTCAATTATATCCGCAGGGGGATGGGGTATGATTTGTATCTGGCGGAGCGGTTCGGAGTACATAGTATGCAAAACAACAAAGAGGGGAAATGCAATTTGCCGGAGAAAGAGAACGTTCATATATCGGAGCTTGCGGATATGATACAAAATTCAGCCAGAGGATGTCGGACGCTTTCCCAGTGGAAAGAGATCATGGAAGAACGAAGGAAAGAGACGCAAAGCGGCACGTCCACTCCGAAGGAAGGCGTTACGCTTTTGACTATGCACGGCTCTAAAGGTTTAGAATACGATAAAGTTTTTATAGTAAACTGCAATGAAGGGAGCACGCCGCACCGGAAAGCGCGCGGTGAGGAGGAGATCGAGGAGGAGCGCCGCATGTTCTATGTGGCGATGACAAGAGCGAAAAAGGAACTGACGATGTTTTGTATCACAGAGGAAAAAAGCGCAAATAAAGAAGGCAGCACCGCTAAAACAATGCCGCCTTCCAGATTTTTGAAGGAAATTGAATGAGCAGGCACAACACCTCTTTTTGTCTGACTTTTTCGACTTGTTCATGATCTTTGTGGGGATCACAGTATCTCATCAAACTCACAACTGTCAAGATATTCGTCGAAGGCATCCGAAGCCTGTTCATATTCCTCCTCATCCTCGATATAGCGAAGTTCCGGTTCCTCATTGGGATCATCTGGATTTTCCGAATAGCCGTAGATCCAGACCGAACCGTCCTCGTTATCGCTGTTCCCGGAGAGCGGAAGCAGTGCGATATAGTCCTTTTCACCGACGGAAAAGATGGTGACAACGGAGCAGGTGACAATACCTTCATCCAGCTCCAGTTCCACGGTCATTTCTTCCTGCGCCATATTTTGATCGGGCCTGGTTATGATGTTAGGTTCCTCTTTTTTCATGGGTAGTCCTCGCTTTCTTTTTCATAATAGTTTACAATTTTCCAAGAAATTTTGCAATATTTTATACGAAACAGTAGAATATATTTTAAGGAATCATTTTTGGTTGCATTATATATAGAAAAATGATACGATGAAACAGACTTTAAATCCTAAGATCATTTTTGAATGGAATGGCTGTGTGTTTCTTGCGCAGTAGAGTAAAAAGAAACCAAATCCGGGAGAAAATGCGCTATGATAAGACAGGTGGAAAAGTTGGGGAAAGGCAGCACATATCGTGTGGGGAATATGTGCTGGCAGATTCAAAGTTTTCATTTTGTGAAAAATCAGATAGTGTGGGATGAGAGGAAGAAGCGGAAATTTTTCGCGGGGGGTATTTTGCTACGCAAAGTCTTCCTGTCATTATGAAAGTGTATTAAAAGGAGAGAGGAATCGTTTATATTTGGATAGTAAGGCATATGCCCAGGTCAGGGAATATGCCTGTTTAGTGTGGGATAATGTGAAAGTAAAAGCGGCATCATCTGTTTACGGATGGTGTCGCTTTGCTGTATAAAAAATGGTGACAGGCAGAATTGGATGAGGAGGCTTGAAGATGAATATTTTGCTTGTGGGAGGTCCTTCCGTATTCATAAACCGGATCATACAGAAATTTAAAAAAGAGGGACATAAAGTTTGTCTGCTGACAGGAAATCGTTTTAATACGGGCGGGTACGAAAAGGCTTTTGAAACTTACTGTTTCCCATATGACAGCGAAAGCATAAAATCCATTTTTGAGAGTGCGGATCCTGATGTGACAATATTTTTTGGCGCCTATGATTCAAATTTTGAGTGGGATATGGAACAGAATACATCCGTCCGTTTTACAAGCAGTCTGATGAATCTGCTGACGTTCTTCGACACCTCGGGGAAAGGACGGTTTATTTATCTTTCTTCCGATGAGGTATATGGAGGAGACTGGCCGGAAGATATCAGGGAAGAGGAGATGGTAAAACCGGAGACGATAAAAGGGGCGGCTCTGGCACAGGGGGAAAATATCTGTTCTTACATGGGAGATTTATCGAAGAAGGACATTGTCACTCTGAGACTGCAGCATCTCTACGGGATGCCGGAAAGCGCAGGAGACTGCAATGAAACGATCACATGGTTTTGTCTGGAAACGCTGCGCGGAAAGATACTGCGGGCGGATGCGGGCAACAGATTCGCGCTGTTGTATGAATCGGACGCGGTAGAGTTTTTATATGAGGTGGCGGTCTGTGAATATCACAGGAGCAGCATTTATAATATTTCTTCCTCCGTGGAGACAAATGAGGCGGAACTTGCGGAGATTGTCTTTTCAGCCATGAAGGGCAGAGAGCTTATGCCGGTGGATGACGGCTGGGGGGATGATGTCGATTGGGAAGAGAACGACGGTTGGGAGGAAGTGGCGGCGGAGAGGAGTTATACGCGGACAGGACGTTACGCGAAAGAGTTCAAAACGGGGGAACCGGTCATATTAAGGAGTGCGCCGGGAGTCAGGCGCGTACTCTCCAACGAACGGTTTGTGGAAGAATTCAGAGCCGTCTTTTTCGGAAGTACGAAAAAAATGTCAACAAAATCGCGGGAAAAATGAAGCGTTATAAAAGAAAGTTCCTGACCGGCGAAGAACTGGAGATGTCATTCTGGAAAAAGCTGCAGCAGAGAGCGGGGTGGTTTTTCAAAGCGATAATCCCTTTTTTGGAAAATATCATCTGTTTTATCTTCTTTTATCGTCTCAATCAGTATGTGGCGGGCAGTACATATTTTTCGCGGTTGGATTTCTACCTTCTGTATGTCCTTTTGTTTGCGATCGTACATGGGCAGCATCAGGCAATTTTTTCGGCCGCACTTGCGATGGGCGGGCATTTTTTCAGTCAGGCAGCAGGTGGGGAGGGATTCGCCGCAACGACGGATTACACAAATTATGTGTGGATCACGCAGCTTTTTATCGTGGGGCTGACAGTGGGCTATCAGCGGGACAATATCAGGAGCCTCCGGGATGAAATGATGGATGAGCGGATATATCTTTCAAAACAGCTTGTGGACATCAACGATATCAACGGGAGCAACGTCCGTGTGAAGAATGCTTTGACAACACAGATCATTAACCAAAACGACAGTGTGGGAAAAATTTATAACATCACATCCACCTTAAATAAACTGATGCCGGAAGAGATACTGTTTCAGGCCGCGACGATGTTGGGGGAACTGATGGAAAGCAGGGATGTGGCGATCTACACCGTATCGAACGGACAGTATGCCAGACTGTTTTCCTACACTACGCCCAAGGCGAAGAAGGGCGGAAATTCCATACGCTACCAGGAGTACGGGGCACTGTCGGAAGCCCTGAAAGACCACAGAGTATATATAAACCGTGAACTTGACGAAAGATACCCCATGATGGCGAGCGCCATCTATGACGACGGGGAAATGGAAATCATTGTCATGATCTGGAGCATCTCCTGGGACAGAATGACTTTAGGGCAGGCAGACTATCTGGTTGTCTGCGGCTATCTGATCCAGAATGCGGTGATCCACGCCAACCGATATCTTTCCGCCCTGCGGGATGAGCGATATGTAAAGGGATTGGAGCTTCTGAAGGGAGAGGCGTTTGACGGACTGGTGCACGCCTTCCTGCACGCGAGGGAAAAGGGGCTGACGGAATGTGTGCTGCTGGAAGTGGACATCAGGGATAAAGCTCTGCTGGAGGCGGGCAAAGAACTCAGAAAAAACCTGCGGAACAATGATTATGTGGGCATCGGGGGAGATCATAAACTGCTGGTGCTGCTTTCGAATGCAGGGAGGGCGGAAGCGGCTGTGATTATGAAACGTTTTGAAGAGAAAGGATATGTGAGCCGGATCAAAGAAGAAGAGGGAATATACTATGACAGGGGAAGAGCGGGGATTTCTGATTTTACTTATACCTTAATCCGTGAAGTTTAACTATTATTCCATGCTATAACCGCTCTGTTTATGCG
>OFGN01002111.1_pt1 | contig 11491 bp, 10 predicted proteins | sample 1521821 | NCBI WGS metagenome assembly OFGN01 (sample SAMEA3504094, study PRJEB24116) | mouse gut metagenome | biome: mouse gut; feature: mouse-associated habitat; material: faeces | place: Denmark | collected 2011
ATCTTTAATAAAAGCTTTTACATTATCTCCTATCTTAAATACCTTTTTCGGATTTTCCACTCTTCCCCATGACATTTCAGAGATATGAAGCAGTCCGTCCGCTCCGCCTAAATCAATAAATGCACCAAAATCTGTCACATTTTTTACTGTTCCTTCTACTGTCATGCCTACACTGATCTTTTCAAATAACTCTTTTTGCATCTGCTCTTTCTTCGCCATTAAAAGTTGTTTGCGATCACCGATAATTCTTCTCTTCTTCGGATTGAATTCACTGATAACAAATTCAATCTCCTGTCCTGCATATTTCTCTAAATTCTTTTCATAAGTATCAGATACTAAACTTGCTGGAATAAATATTCTCGTTTCATCTACTACAACACTTAATCCACCCTCTACTACCTGAACTACTGAAGCTTTTAATACTTCCTTATTATTATATGCCTCTTCTAACCTTTTATTTCCCTTTTCAGCCGCTAATCTCTTATAAGTCAATAATACCTGACCCTCTCCATCATTTACTTTGAGCACCTTTGCCTGCATGGTATCTCCCACTTTTACCATGGTAGTTAAGTCCGCATTTGGAGTATTAGTATATTCATTACGAGTGACAATACCATCTGCTTTGTATCCTATATTTAAGATAATTTCATCTGCTTTTACACTGATAATTGTACCTTCTACTATTTCTCCATTTCTTATAGTCTTAATTGATTTCTCTAGCATTTGTTCAAAACTTAATTCTGACATTAGTATGAACCTCCTCAATAATATTATTTGGGGTAGACGCCCCTGCTGTAATACCCACCAGACGCACTGATTCTGGAAGCTCTAACTTTAGGTCCGCCAGTGACTGTATAAAACAGGTCTGGGCACACTCTTTTCTGCATATTTCATACAGTTTTCCTGTGTTGGAACTGTGTGCTCCGCCTATAACTATCATAACATCAGCTTCAGAGGCTATTTCCTTCGCTTCTGTCTGCCTCTCCTCAGTCGCATTACATATAGTATTCACAACACTACTATTATACCTGCTCTTTTTCAAAATTTCAACCATATCTTGAAATTTATTGTAGTTAAATGTCGTCTGGGAAACAACGCAGATCTCTTTTCCGGTTTCTATCGTCAGATTCTGCATCTCTTCTTCCGATTCCACTGTCACAGCCGACGTGCTGCACCAGCCTCTGATTCCTTCTACTTCCGGGTGTCCGGGATTTCCGATAATCAGGATCTGCTTCCCGTTTTCGCTTTCTTTTTCCACAATATTGTGGATCCTTTTCACAAAAGGACAGGTGGCATCTACGCAGATAAGCTCTTTTTTTTCTATCAATTCACAGATATCCTTCCCTATCCCATGAGAGCGGATCACCACAATACCTTCCTGCAGTGTTTCCAGCTCTTCCCTGTTTTCCAGAACCTGTACTCCTTTTTCTTCCAGATCCTTCACCACCTGCTCGTTGTGAATGATCGGACCGTAGGTATAGATCGGTAGCTTTCTCTCTGCTTCCTTCTGCTTTTCTATCTGTTCATATACCGTTTCCACCGCCCGCTTTACGCCGAAACAAAACCCAGCGGACTTTGCCAGTTTTACTTCCATCGCACCCTCATCATCAAATTCTGCACATTCCCATGATCTTCTCTATCACTTCCTCGATCGTCATATCCGAGGAATCCACAAGCACCGCATCTTCCGCCTGTTTAAGGGGCGAAATATCCCTATGCATATCCCGATAATCTCTCTCTTCAATGTCTCTCTTTATGACATCAATGTCACATTTTTCCCCCCTGGCAATCATCTCATCATAACGGCGTTTTGCCCGTACCTCACTGCTCGCCGTCAGATAGATCTTCAGATCAGCATTCGGCAGTACACAGGTTCCAATATCCCTGCCGTCCATAACCACATCCGCTTTTTCTGCCAGTTTCTGCTGCAGTTCCACCAGTTTTTTCCGCACGTGTCCATTGACCGAGGAAGCGGAAGCCATATTGCTGACCTGCTCTGTCCGAATCAGTCCATTGACATTTCTGCCATTCAATAAAACGACCTGCTCTCCCTTTTCGTAAACGATGGAAATATCCGCCTCAAGACATTTTTCACTGATCTTTTCCGTCTCCTCCGGCGATACGTGGCTTTCGATCAGAAACAGCGCCATCGCCCGGTACATTGCCCCGGTGTCCACATAGATATACCCTTTCCTTTTCGCAATCTGCTTTGCGATTGTACTCTTTCCGGCTCCCGCCGGTCCATCAATTGCAATATTGTACATAATTATCCTCCTGCTTTTCCCGTCTGATTTCAACATAACCCAAGTATATAAATATCTTATATAATAAACGATAACACTGGTCTTTTTCAATATATTCGCTTATAATAAACTCAGAATATATTTATTGGAGGCACAGCAGATGGCAGACCACACAACAAAACCATCCCCCCTTTTTCGCTTTGTAATATTTTCAGCTTCCCTTGGTTCAGTTTTTGCTCTCTGTATAGTATTTGGTCATCAACTGGAGCATCTCGGTGGCGTAAATTTTTCCTCTCTGTCTACCTGGATAGAGACTATTCTGGCTGCTTTTATTATAGCTATACTATGCGGTCCTTCCACAATTCTCCTAAAACGTATTCAGGCTGTGCAAACTTTTCATGGAAAACAGAAACTAACTGCTTTCAGATATTTTGCATTCAGCACATGCGGCCTTTACATATGCTGGATCCCTTCCCTTCTGGGTCTTTACCCCGGTTATTTCACATATGATGCGCCGGAGCAATGGATGATGGTAGCCAACCATACTGTCACTGCCCATCATCCGGTTCTGCATACCCTGCTGCTTGGCAATATTGTCCAGGGTATCTATTCCCTTACCGGTTCCTTTAACAAAGCCGTGTTTGCCTATACCCTTGTCCAGCTTGGCATTTCCGGCCTGTGCTTTGCCTATGTCCTGACTTTTTTATATACCACAAAAACCCCTGTATGGATCCGCCGTTTTGCTTTTCTATGGTTTACTCTTTTTCCTACTGTGATTTTGAACCTGTTCGCTGCCACAAAAGACAGTCTGTTTGCACCTTTATTCTTAGTTTTTGCCCTGTTGAGCGCCAGGCTCATCCATTCCCCTACACGTTTTTTTGAGAAAAAACGCTATCCTGTTTTCTGGGTTCTGATCACTTTTCTGATGAGCACCATGCGCAACAACGCCATATATGCCATTGTTATTTTTCTGGTTCTTTTAGTTTATATCCTGCGCAGGCACATAAAACCTTTACTTATCGCCTGTTTAGCATTTTTTGTTCTGTATCTGCTTTATACGGGTCCTTTTTATTCTCTGATCGTATCACAAAACGCCAATAATAAGGAGTATTTATCTGTACCACTGCAACAGATCATGCGGGTATATCAGGAAAAATACCCGGAACTTACTTATGCTGACAGAGAACTGATCGAAGCTGCCTTCCCTCCTGCAGCTATCTATCTCTACAACCCCAAAATCTCAGATGCTGTAAAAAATAATGTTGATCTTTCCCTGATGGAAGACCACAAAGCGGAATACTTTGCCCTTTGGAAAAGGCTGGCAATAAAATATCCTGACATCTACATGAATTCCTTTTTAGAAAACACTTATGGTTTCTGGTATCCCAAAGCCTCTCTGATCCTCTCTGCTGATGGGAGAATGGGCTATTTTTCCTGTCATAGTCTGCCGCCGGCGCAGGACAACAGCAAAATACCTGCCATATACAATTATTACCAGCTTTTCGGCGATTCTAACCCGATACAAAGCTCATGGCTCATGCTTCTTTTTTCACCCGGAAGTTTCTTTTTTCTTTTCCTCTATACTTATGCATATTGTCTCTATCAAAAACGTACAGCAGCATCAACGGTCCTCAGCTTTGTCGCACTGTTCTGGTTGACTTTTTTATTAGGCCCAGTGGCTTTGGTTCGTTATGTAGCTTTCCTGTATTATATGGTTCCACTGGAAATATATCTGCTCTTTATACCTCTCCAACAATCTCATGTTTCATAAATATAATTAAAATTTCACGCTCGCCCCCGCCAGATGCCCGGTAGACCAAGCAAGCTGTAAGTTATACCCTCCCGTCAGCGCATCGATATCCAGCATCTCGCCCGCGAAATACAGTCCGTCACAAAGCTTTGACTCCATCGTGGACGGATTGACCTCGGACACCGGAATTCCCCCCTGCGTAATGACCGCTTCCTCAAATCCCCTGGTCCCAGTCACAGTGAGCGGCAGGTTCCGGATCAGATGCACGAACGCTCTCCGCTCCTCCCTTGTCACATCATACACCTTTTTCTCCCCATCGATACCCGAAAGTTCCACCATAACCGGGATCAGTTTCGCCGGAAACAAACCGCCCAGCGCATTTTTAAATGCCTTATGGCTGTTCTCCTCAAAATCCCGCAGGATCCGTTTGTCTAACATCTCTTCATCCATGGCCGGCTTCAGATTCAGCAGCAGTCTCGCCCGTTTTCTGCTCTTTACTCCCACTGCCGCATCTTCTTCTGCGCCATCCTTTTTCATCCCAGGCTTTTCCCCGTCACCGAACTTTGTTCTGCTGACAGCCTTTGCATAATAACTGCTTGCACTTAGCATTAAAGGCCCGCTGACGCCAAAATGGGTAAACAGCATCTCCCCGAAACCGCTGTACAGAAGCTTTGACTTATCAAAAACCCCTTCCATCTCCGGCGTTTTTCCATCTTTATTCCTCTGCGTATCCGCCTCCGCAAACAAACGAACCTCCACATTTTTCAGAGACAATCCCTGCAGCCTTTTACACCAGCGTTCTTTCACTTCAAACGGTACAAGAGCCGGTTGGCAGGGAACAAGGGAATGCCCCGCCTGTGCCGCAAGCTTAAATCCTGCCCCGTCGGAACCGGTGGTCGGATAGGAAAGCCCCCCGCAGGCGAGGATCACCGCATCCGCCTCAAGCTTTCTCCCGTCCGACAAATACACACCACGTACCTGTCTGACTGACCTCTCATCCTTTGTCCTTTTTTGTGGCATCGTATCCGCCACTTCCTCCGCCTCGCCTCTTTTTTGCGACAGCGCATCTACCTCTTTCTCTTCCCTGCTCTTTTCCTGCGGTTCCTCCAACGATATCAACACTTTCTCTGCCTCTGTCCGTTCCATCGCCATCGGCTTCCCCTTCTGAGCCATAAGACCCTTCACTTCTGTCTTCAATCGGATATCCACATACATCTCCTGCAGAGCCCTATGCAAAGCGGCAGTCACATCGGAAGCATGATCCGACACGGGGAATACCCGTCCTCCCCGCTCCGTTTTTACCGGACAGCCATACTCCTCCAGAAAAGACATCATCGCCAGATTATCAAACCGGTAAATACTGCTGTATAAAAATTTGCTGTTCGAGACAATATTCCGAAAAAACTGTTCTTTATCTGCAGAATTGGTGACATTACATCTGCCTTTTCCGGTGATATAGATCTTCTTCCCCAGTTTTTCATTTTTCTCCAGCAATACCACCTGATGTCCCGACGCGGCGCAGGCATACGCCGCCATCATCCCTGCCGCCCCGCCTCCGACCACAATAACCTGACTCATATCACTCCTCTTTCCATCCTGTCCCACCTGAATCCTTCTATCACCCGTTCCATCCGGCAAGACTTTTGTCATTTCCCGCCATTTATTTTACCGCTCTCTTTTCTCAGCGGATAATTTAACATCGGTTCTTCATCAATAAAGTTAATTTCATCATTCAGATATACCTGATAGCTGTTCCAGACTTCCTCCAACGTATGCAGGCTGTTTTTGACTTCCGCAGGTCGCTTTAAACACATCGCCACCACCAGCGCATTGATCACGCTGAGCGGCGCCACCAGAGAATCCACGATCGAAACCATATCGCTTCTTGCAAACAGATTGCAGGAAGAATACATACACATCGGCGAATGAATACTGTCCGTCAGGCAGATCACCTTCGCATTCCTGTCATTGGCAAATTCCATTGCTTTCAGTGTTCGCATGGAATACCTGGGAAAACTGATTCCGATAAAGGCATCCTTATCGCTGATCCGAAGCATCTGCTCAAAGGTCTCGCTCATACTCGTAGTCTTAATACAGACCACCTCGCCCCGCATCATATTCAAATAAAAGCAGAGGAAATCCGCCAACGGTTCACAGCTCCGGATACCGGAAATATATACCTTCTTCGCTTTCAAAATAATATCTACTGCTGTCTCGAAGGCGGAAGTTTCCAGATGCTTCATCGTATCATGGATCTTGTCCATATCCGACTGCAGCACCGAAGCTAACACCTCAGACTGGGTACTGCCGGCATACTTTACGCCGATCCGCTGCACACCGGTAAGCTGCTCTTTCACCCAGCCTGCCAGCGCCTGCTGAAACTCCGGATATCCCTCATACCCCAACATCAGCGCAAAACGCACCACCGTAGACTCGCTGATATGCAGCGTCTCCCCCAGCTTTGCCGCCGTCATAAACACTGCCTCATCGTAATGATCCGATATATAGGAAGCGATCACCTTCTGACTTTTGCTCATCCGGCTGAACTGATCGCCCATATCCGCCATAAAATCTCTTTTTCCCATCATCCTTCTGCTCCCAACTTCAAGCGCCTCTGTCATCCTTTCTCTCTGCCTGAACAGATATCCTCTGAAATTGCTCTACGGCAAAGCAAAACGCGTGGGTATCATAGCCTGAATCCACAGCAAAGCTGAATGTATCCCGGGGACACATTGGTATTACACCCTCGCAGCAGTCGCCAATACATCCAGGCCAACCAAAGGTTATCCTTAAGCACGGCTTCCGGCCTGCAAAATCAGCGGAATGCTCGGTAAGCTGCCACCAGCTGCCATACTGTCTCCGTAATCCCCAGATCATAGTCGCCGGTAATCGTCATACAGGCAGCCCCATGAATAAAAATCCACATTTTCATAAACAATCCCTGAGGATCCTTACACCCTTCCTCTTTCGCCTTACCGATCTCCCGCAAAACATTGCCCTTCGTCCCGTTTAACAGTTCATAAAGGCTCTTTCCCTTTCTGTCTCCATTTAAAAACATCGCCCGGAACAGATTGCTCTCCTTTTCCGCAAAGCTGATATAGGCAAGCCCCAGATTGACAAAAGGCACCGCCTGACTCTTCGGATAATTATCATAGAACTCCTCAAAAAACACCGTGGCCTGTTCCAACACATCCGCCTGCACCTCCTCCATGTTCTGATACACCCGGAAGATGGGCTGTGTGGAACACCCCGCAGCCTGCGCCAGTTTTCTGGCCGTCACCTCGCCAAGCCCCTCGCTCCTTGCCATCCGAAAGGCTGCCGCTGCGATCTCTTTCTTTGTAATAGACTCCTTACGTGACATACCTACCCCCTTTTCTGACACTTTTTTATCAGGCTGTCCTCCCTGATATCCCCCACGTCTTGTCTCTTTGTCACTACTCTATAATCCCCGCGATCCCGATATTCTTCCGTCTCCTTTACATAGTGCAGAGCAAAATCCAGATCGATCACTCCCTGGGGCAGACCACCCACCGCATCGCTCTCACTCTTATCGCATCCGGTTGCATCATAGGCAAAGACAAGATAGCCATTTAACGTAAAATAATCTGCAGAATAAGCCATCCACTCTGCAGTCTCAAACCGTTTTCCAAAATTGTCCTGATAAACAAGAACTGTCAGAACCGGCAGCAACACAAGGAAAATGAATACCGCAACAAATAAAACAAACGTCAGAGCAACTCTCTTCCTGCTTCTATATATATGCTTTTCTTTTATCTTTCAAATCCTGCTTCCTTTTCAAAAAAAAGTTTCTCTGCATATGATCAGGTACATCACAAAAATCACCAGTCAAATATCCCATTTATATAACACTTGTTATTATAAATCTTTTTCTCCCGTTCTGTCAATGCAATTATGCTGTCATTCCTGCATTTTCCTCCAAAATTTGATGTTTTTCTGCATATTAACTTGATTTTTCAGTTACAAACCCTAAATTTTCCTCTCTGATATTTCTTTTCCCCTTATCCAACCTCCTCCTCACCTTCCATTTCCCCTATCTCTCCTTCTTCTCTTTTTATCTTTCTATTCCTTTTTGTGTTTTTTTCCACTGTGTAGATCAGGCGGAGGGCACAGCATGTCCGCCCGCCCAGCACCCTCCCGCAAAACACAAAAAACAGCCCACCAAACCGGCAGGCTGTCCTCTAATCCATTATTACTGCAAAGCCGAAACTCAAACCGGATAAGCCCCATTCTTCGTATCCGCCTGAGACAGATCCACTTTCTCCTGCTGCGCCTGACGATACTTGAAGAAGTCAACCGCAACCTGAGGGAACAGCGCGTAGGACAATACATCCTCATCCTGCTGCTTCCACTCTTTCATCTCCGCTTCCAGCTTATCCATCTCGTTCTCGATCAGATCCGCAGGACGGCAGGTAATTCTCTCCTCGCCCGGGATAACCTTGTCAATCACTTCCTGACTCATAGGTTTGATCGTCTGGCCATACTCACCGCGCAGAACCGCCTTGGTCTCCTTGGTTGCCATCTTGTATCTCTCGCCCATCAGCACGTTAAATACAGCCTGGGTACCAACGATCTGAGAAGAAGGCGTAACCAGAGGCGGCTCACCCAGATCCTTACGAACGTTCGGGATCTCCCGCAGCACATCCTCATACCTGTCTTCCGCATTCTGCTCTTTCAGCTGGCTCACCATGTTGGAAAGCATACCGCCGGGTACCTGATACAGCAATGTCTTAATATTTACGCCCAGCACCTTGGGGCTTAACAATCCTGTCTCCAGACATTTCTCCCTGTAAGGTCTGAAGTAATCTGCGATCTCAGCCAGCAGATTCTGATCGAAACCTGTGTCATAAGGAGTACCCTTGAAAGTCTCCACCATAACTTCCGTAGCCGGCTGGGAAGTTCCCAGTGCAAACGGAGAAATCGCACAGTCGATCACATCTACGCCTGCCTCAACGGCTTTCAGGTATGTCATGCTCGCCACACCGGAAGTATAGTGCGTATGAAGCTGGATCGGAAGCTTTGTTCCCTCTTTCATCGCGCCGATCAGCTCTGCCGCTTTATAGGGAACAAGCAGACCTGCCATATCCTTGATACAGATGGAATCCGCGCCCATCTCCTCGATCTTCTTTGCAGTATCTACCCAGTATTCCAGTGTGTAGGCATCACCCAGCGTGTAAGAGAGAGCGATCTGCGCATGGCCTCTGCCTTCTCTCGCTTTGATCTTGTTTGTCGCATTTACAGCCTCCTGCAGGTTTCTCAGATCATTCAGGCAGTCAAAAATACGAATGATATCAATACCATTGGCAATAGACTTCTCCACGAAACTGTCAACCACATCGTCCGCGTAAGGTCTGTAGCCGAGGATATTCTGTCCTCTGAACAGCATCTGCAGTTTTGTATTTTTAAAACCGTCTCTCAATTTACGAAGTCTCTCCCAGGGATCTTCCTTCAAAAATCTGAGAGATGCATCGAAAGTCGCGCCGCCCCAGCACTCCACAGAGTGATAGCCGACTTTATCCATGGTTTCCACGATGGGAAGCATCAGATCGGTAGGCATTCTCGTAGCGATCAGAGACTGGTGGGCATCACGAAGTATTGTTTCGGTAATTCCAACCGGTTTTTTAATTTGTTCTGACATTTTATTTCCTCCATATTATAATTTATGATGAAGTAAGCTGTGCATTCATAAGTCCTGCGGCACACTATAAGCCTGCGAAGCAAAACCTTGACAGCCTGAGAATACGGCATAATTTATTATGCCTGAGCATATCTCCTAATGCGAGCTCTGCTCGCAATTTTAAAAGACACCGAAGATAGCCATAAAGGTTCCGGCCGCAACTGCCGTACCGATAACACCGGCAACGTTAGGTCCCATGGCATGCATCAGCAGGAAGTTCGTGGGATCTTCCTCCGCACCCACCTTCTGTGAAACCCTGGCAGCCATAGGCACTGCGGAAACACCGGCAGAACCGATCAGCGGATTCACCTTGCCATGCGTCAGTTTGCACATCAGCTTACCAAAGAGCACACCCGCCGCCGTACCGAAAGCAAAGGCCACCAGACCAAGAATAACGATCTTGATCGTATCCCAGTTTAAGAAAGCCTCCGCGGAAGTGGTTGCACCCACAGACGTACCAAGCAGAATAACAACGATATACATCATTGCGTTGGAGGCAGTCTCTTGAAGCTGTCTCACCACGCCAGACTCTCTGAACAGATTTCCCAGCATCAGCATACCAACAAGCGGTGCCGTCGTAGGAAGAATCAGACATACAACAATCGTTACAATAACCGGGAAGAGAATCTTCTCAAGTTTCGAAACAGGACGAAGCTGTGCCATCTTGATCTTTCTCTCTTCTTCTGTTGTCAAAAGCTTCATGATCGGCGGCTGGATGATCGGCACCAGAGACATATAGGAATACGCAGCGACCGCAATGGGTCCCATGATCGCCGTCTGCGACAGCTTGCCCGCAAGAAAAATAGAGGTCGGCCCGTCCGCACCACCGATGATTGAAATCGCAGCAGCAGCCTTGTCCGAGAACCCCATCCACATAGCGCCTAAATACGCCGCAAAGATACCGAACTGCGCCGCCGCGCCCAGGAGAAAACTCTTGGGATTCGCAATCAGCGGCCCAAAGTCTGTCATTGCGCCGACGCCCAAGAAAATCAGGGACGGCAGAATGGACCATTCGTCCATTAAATAGAAATAATGTAGTAAACCGCCGATGCCATTGCTTGTTTCTTCCGGGCTTGCGATAATGTCCGGGTAAATATTTACCAGAAGCATACCGAAAGCAATCGGGACAAGAAGTAATGGCTCATAGCCTCTTGCAATCGCCAGATATAGGAACAGACAGGCAACTGCGATCATGAGGTAATTGCCCCACGTCAGATTTAAAAATGCAGTCTGATGCAGGAGATTCCCCATTGTATCGAGAATATATGACATTGTCTTTCAACCTCCTGCTTATTTGTTTAATGTTGCTAATAATGCCCCTGATTCCACCTGATCTCCTACGGCAACGTCAATGCTTGCAACGGTTCCGTCTTCCGGCGCAACGACAGGAGTCTCCATTTTCATAACTTCAAGAATTAAGACCGGATCGCCTTTTTTAATGGCTTTTCCCGGATTTGCTTCGATTTTAAATACTTTTCCGGCCGCTTTTGCTTCGATTTTGATGCTTCCTGCTCCGCCGGATGCTGCCGGAGCCGCCGGGGCTGCCGGTTTCTTCGGAGCTGCCGCCATCTTTCTTGGAGCTGGCGCCGATACGCCTGCTCCTGCGCCGCCTTCCTCAACAGTAACGTCATAAACATTTCCATTTACGGTGATTGTATAATTTTTCATCTTATTGATTCCTCCTAAAAATTTGAATGTTTGTAACGATTCACTGTTTTTGTTTATGCTCTTTACCGTTTCCGGCTGCTTCTGCGCTTGATGGAACGCACGACAAAGCCGTCCGCAGAGGCGGTTCCCCTAGCT
>OFGN01002112.1_pt1 | contig 11490 bp, 10 predicted proteins | sample 1521821 | NCBI WGS metagenome assembly OFGN01 (sample SAMEA3504094, study PRJEB24116) | mouse gut metagenome | biome: mouse gut; feature: mouse-associated habitat; material: faeces | place: Denmark | collected 2011
TCACCTACGGTGAAAGGGCGGATTCTATTTTCCCGTCACACATTTTTATATGCTGAACTGTTACGCAATATCACCCTTTTTGCCGCAAGGCAGGTATCTTCCGCACACAGATGATACCGCTTCAGCAGTTCCAAAGCGTCCCCAGATCGGCCGAAGCGATCCTGCACACCGACACAATCCCTCAGACTTCTGCTGATATATCCTTGATTTTTGTGCGCCTAAGTGATACTATTTTATCAGAAAATTTATGCGGTATAAAGCATAAATGCTTATATGAAAAACGAAAGTAAAGGAGCTAAGAAAATGAGCAAGAATTTTTCCGATCTACTCTCCCGGGTTTCCGCCTGCAAAAAGAAAACACTTTCTGTTGCGGTTGCCCAGGACAAGGCTGTGTTAGAAGCCGTAAAAGCTGCAAAGGAACAGGGTATCGCCGATGCCATTTTGGTCGGTGATGAGGCGAAGATTAAGGAGATCGCCGCGGAACTCGGTATGGATATGAATGAGTATACCGTGATCCATGAGGCAGATACGGTAACCGCCTCCCTGAAAGCTGTACAGCTCGTACATGACGGCAAAGCTGATATGTATATGAAGGGACTGCTCGATACAAAGACTTTCTTAAAGAGCGTACTGGATAAGGAAGTCGGGCTGCGCACCGGAAAGCCCCTCTCCCATGTCTGTGTATTTGAAGTACCCGGCATCGACCGCCTTCTGTTTTTGACCGATGTGGCGTTTATGCCCTACCCCACTTTGGAGGACAAGGTAAATATCATCAACTATACGGTGGAGATCGCTAACGCCTGCGGCGTGGATATGCCGAAGGTAGCGCCCCTTGCCGCTGTGGAAGTGGTTAATCCGAAGATGCCCGTCACCGTGGATGCGGCGGAGCTGACAAAGATGAATGAGGAAGGCAAGATCACGGGCTGTATCGTAGACGGTCCTCTGTCTCTGGATATCGCTTTATATAAAGAAGCTGCGGAAGAAAAAGGCGCTCTTGACAGGAAAGTTGCGGGCGATGCGGATATCCTGCTGTTCCCCGATATCCACTCCGGAAATCTTGTCTACAAGGCAATCGTACATATGGTCGATGTCAAGAACGGTAATATTTTAACCGGAACAAAAGCGCCTGTTATCTTAACTTCCCGTTCCGACACCTGTGACGTGAAGGTAAATTCCATCGCCCTTGCGGCACTGGCTGCGGAGACTTTAAATAAATAAACTGCGTTTACCTGCATCTTTTTATGATGTAAACCTTCCAATCTGAACGTAACAAAAAGGAGAACAATTATGTCTGTTAAAAGTTTAGTAATAAATCCCGGTTCCACCTCCACCAAGATCGGTATCTTTGAGGATGAAACCTTATTATTTGACGAAACTCTGCGCCACTCCACTGAGGAAATCGCGCGCTATGATTCTATTATTGACCAGAAGGATTTCCGCAGGGACATCATTCTTGACTTTTTGAAATCCAAAGATTTTGATGTAACTTCTCTGGACGTTGTCGTGGGCAGGGGCGGAATGTTAAAGCCCATCCCCGGCGGCACCTATGCGGTGAATGATGCACTGGTTCACGACTTGGAGCTCGGCGTATCCGGCCAGCATGCTTCCAACCTCGGCGGCATTTTGGCAAAGGAAATTGCGGATTCCATCGGAAAACCCAGCTTTATCGTTGATCCCGTTGTTGTTGATGAACTCTGTGACGAGGCAAGGATCTCCGGCGTTCCCGAACTTCCCAGGATCAGCATTTTCCATGCTCTGAACCAGAAAGCAGTAGCTAAACGCTATGCGGCGGAAGCCGGCAAAAATTATAATGACCTGAACCTGATCGTTGTGCATATGGGCGGCGGTGTTTCCGTGGGTGCTCATGTACAGGGTAAGGTTGTGGATGTGTTCAACGCATTAGACGGCGACGGCGCATTCTCTCCCGAGCGTGCAGGCGGCGTGCCCTCCGGCGCTTTAATCAAAATGTGTTTCTCCGGAAAGTATTCCGAAAAAGAAGTGTATAAAAAGATCGTAGGTGCAGGCGGCTTTAACGCACTGCTTGGTACGAACGATATGCGCGAAGTGGAAAAGATGGTGCACGACGGCAATCAGGACGCCGACCTGTTCAGAAGAGCTTTCGTTTTCCAGGTTGCAAAGGATATCGGCTCTATGGCCTGTGTGCTCTCCGGTAAGATCGACCAGATCATCATCACGGGCGGTATCGCTTATGATAAGGACGTGGTTGCAGGGCTGAAGGAACGCTGCGGCTTCCTTGCTCCGGTTACCGTTTATCCGGGTGAAGATGAACTGCTGGCTCTTGTGCAGGGCGGACTCAGGGTTGTAAACGGAGTGGAGAAGGCTTTGGAGTATAAATAATATACTTGATTTGTTTGAATGTATTATTTACGCCCCGGTCCGTTGTTGTGGACCGGGGCGTTTTCTTTCGTATTTTCGCTATCCCCTGCTGTCCCTAACTCCAGTATCTCAGATACCATGTGATCGGAAACAGTTGCGAGATGTGCCCCATGAGGGGTATGCTCTCCCCCAGATCAAAAAAAATCGAACAGCACAGCAGCACCGCAAGCAAAAAACACGGCATAACGCCTTCCAGTACCCTCTCCGGAAGGCTCTTAGCAAAAGCCGCCGCAAGCAGCCATAAAATAAGCCCGTACAGGAGCGCACTGCCTGACTCCGGCAGAAGAACTGATTTTATAAATCCATCTGATATACCATGCCTTGTCCATATGTTTGCCGCCGCCAGAAATACCGTTGCCGACAGAATCGGTGTTCCGGTCACAGCAAAAACCAGACCGCAGGGATGGGAAATTCCCTTTCCTGCACCGCATCTTAAGTCCCGGGCGGCATCCAGTGCTCCCAAGGAAGCTGACATAAGCGTCAGAAATGCAAGAATGCCGCGCAGAGAAAGAACTGAACCCTGCCCCTCATCCGACATCAGTTCCTGCTCTCTCATGGCCGCCGGATCTTCTCCTTTCTCCGACTCTTCATACTTAACCGCAAAGACTTTACCTTCACTCTGATATTCCGAAAACTTCCAAAGGACCTCCTCAGGTTTTACTTCATACCCCTGCTGATCAAGCAGTCCGGCATACCATACGGCCGAATACACCTGGTATACCTGCCGAAAAACATCCTCCTGCACGATGCCTCCCACGTTCATGCCTTCCGGCAGATACAGAGAGATACAGTGTCGGTAATCCTGCTCTGAGAGTCTCTTTGCAAAATCTTTGTCAAAAACAATACCGCAGGATATCTCCCTTCTTCTGATATCCTGTTTCAGTATATCTTTATTCATATATTTTCTATATTCAAATACCCCCTCCGCCTCTTCCGAAGAAGTACCAGATAACCTTTCCTCTAACACACGAAGGATCTGTCGGCTGTCCGGTAATGGTTCCGCTTCCGCATTCCACTCATTTCCCGCTTGCCCCGAACCTGATCTCCCGCCTCTCTCCGTCTGCTCCGAACTTTCCATCACATATCCCACGGCAATACGCTCCTTTTCCACCCCCTTGTTAAACGCCAGAACGGCAAACAGAGCCGCCGGAAACAACAGCAGCAACGCCCAATATATCGGCCGTATGCTCATCCTTTTTATCATCATCCAAAAGCAGATACCCGCTCTCCTCATTTCCTCTTTTTACTCCACTGCTTCCCACAAAAAATAAGCTGTCCGCCGACGCCAAAAAGCAGGCACCACAAAAAACAGTACAACTCCATTTTCCCTCCTGCTCCCTGCTTTCCTTTTAACATTCGCCGCAATATCTCCATACAGATTCCAACCGGCAGGACGCTGCAGATCTCTGTCACCGCCTTCGGCAGAAATACTGCCGGCAAAATCCCTCCTGCGCCAAAAAATCCTGCCATTCCCCAAATACCGTTCAGCACAATACCACTTGACGTAGTCGGAGCGAGCTGAAAGAAAAAGCCGCACTGTAAAGCCAGCATAGCCGCACACAGCAATACCCCAAACACCATATCCGGCTTAGTTTCAATCGGCAGTGTCCACCCTGCTACAGCACTCTTAACCCCAAAAATGAACGGCACAACCGGAACTGCATACAACAGAATATAGAACCCCTGCTTCACCCCCTGCTGGAACACAAGAGATATCCCCCTTCTCTCCAGCGAAAGCGCACAGTTCCCTTCCTGGTTTCTGAAAAAACTTCCGCTCCCCAGTCCCCAGAACAGAAAAAATAACGCCGCCCCTGCCGCCAGATAGTATTCTTTTACCTCCATGTTTCCGAAAGCGTTCACTTCTTCCTGCTCAAACCAATCCTCGCGTCCCAGAACCAGCCCAAAATGAAACAAATCCAGAGTCATCCCCAGTTCCTCCGGATTCTCTACCTGCATTTCATACAAAAGCAGCGTTTCCGCCTGCGGCACATCGATCATCACGGCGCCGCTCTCTGTCAGAATTTTCAAAAACCGTTTCTGCAGATAGCGCTCCGCGTTGTCCGTGCCATTCCCCATGATCACCCGAATCGGAATATTGCTTCCGTCCATGATCGATTCCGCAGTCCTCTCAGGAATAATAATACAGGCAGTGATCTCTTGATCCCGCACGGCTTCCTCTGCCTCCCTGCTCTCCATCTCCTGAAATTCCATCAGGTTCTCCGTACTTTCCATCTGCTGCACATAGTCCCTTACGTAAGCCGACATCCTGTCATCGCCTTCCACACACAACCCGATTCTGAACGGTTTTACTTCCAACGCTTCCGGTACAAACCTCTGCGCCAGAAATATCACAAACAAAACCAACAGCACCGTTCCTGATGTTGCCGCCAGAAAACCGGGCAAGGTATAAATAAGCCTCTTTGCTTCTGCTCTTATATAATAACGCACGTTATCCATCTGAATATAGTTCCTTCATTCTCCCCGTCTGGCTGGCTGCGGCAGCCAGGCCTTTATCCAAACCACTGCCTTTTTGTTCCCGACCATCCTGCCCCCTGGCTACATACCTTCCAGTATCTTCATATATCCCGCATAATTTTTGTATAAATTACCTACGCACTCAGCCAGAAACCCTATCGTCTCCAATTCATTCATATCTCCGATCCGATATTCTTTTCCCAAATCTCTCTCAATCGGCTCTGAAAGCGGCATAAACGCTGCATTCCCGCTTATCCTGCACACCACCTTATCCTGCGACCTCAGCGCAAGGCTTTCCAGATCCACAAAAATGCTACGCCCTTCATCCGTCCACTTCCCCTGAAGATCACCCTCCGCCGAGAGTTCCCATATCTTCCCGCCATCATCAACAAAACAGACTCCTTCCAGATAACGGCTGCCCTTTTCCTCCCTATTCTTCTCCAGCGCAAAACTGCCTCTCACTTCTACCATGTCCGAATACTCAGAAGATATCCCTTTTTCGCCTTCATCTATCCCTTCCGACTGATTTGTTGGTATTTTTTTCCCTCTCGCTCCTGTTTTATCCGCCAACGCGGAACATGTCTCACTTCTGTCCCCGACAAAAGAAAACTCTCCCTCCACCTCGTCTACAGTGGCATTTTCCCCCGTCAGACTTAACGCAAAACTGCCTTCCCCTGAGCCCCCGGTTATAAAAGCTTCCCCGGGCAGAGTACGGATTCTCACAATCCTGTCCTCCTGATCCAGATATACCCCCAGCCTTATTTCATCCGCAATATCCCCCATGATCTCTCCCAGTTCCTCCCCGGGCAGTACAACCAGATAGCAGGTTGTTTCTCTTTGCTCTCCTTCCCCATTCGTCAGTTCATACTCCGCCAGTTCTTTTGTCTGTTCCTCGCTGAGCCTCCCTGACGCCTGCGCCTTTTGAAGCTTTACCACTTCCATATTTTCATACAGCGCCTTGAGTACTTCCGCGTTTTCCCTGAGATAGCCGGATATGGAGACAGGCTTCACGGAAAAGGTTGTGAATGGCTTTACATCAAACTGTTGTCCGATTTCCAGATCCACCTTCGTAAGCGCCTGAACCTGCGCCCTTACCTCGGAATCATCCCATTGTCCGCTCACATTCTCATTCCCGAAAACCACACTGCCATTCCAGACGGAAGGTACCTGTACATACAGTGTATCCGCTGTCCCAAATACGGATGCCCTACCCAGTTCCGTATTTGCCACACTGGTTTTGAAATCTGCCTCAAAAAACATTTTCTGCATGTCCCGCTTTGCTGTCCCGTCAATACCGACCGTCATATTCTGCAGCTCCGGAATCCCGCCGATATTCAGAGAATATTCTGCCTGTATATTTTCACTTCCGATCCAATTGACAGCATCCGCCCAGAAATGCTCCCCCAGTTCCTCCTCCTGCGCCATCACTTCCTGTGCAAGATTCATAAGGCCTTTTTCGAGTGGATTCCTTTTAAAGGTCACTGCTGCTGCCGCAGCCGCCGAGACTGCCAGGCATATCATAATAATAACACATGTTATGATAGTCTTTTTCTTTATTCCGCTACCTTCCAAATACTTTTCCTTCCTCCTTTTGACGGCTTCTATAACCATTCTACTCACAGCAGCGATACATATGCCCGGAAAATACAAGCCTCTCAATAGACATCCTATTTTCCCAACGCCCGCTTTCTGCCTTCTCGGCTGTCCGAAAATCTATAACGATTAAGCCACGCTAACTCCCATTCGCCCGCTTTGGCGGGCACAGAGATCAGGATCGTGAAATTTTTCTTTTTGCGCTATTCTGCCATTTTGCAGAGAGTGACTCAACTGCTACGAAAATCCTGCAGTATTCCATCCTTCAGCAGAAATATCCTATCCCCCATCTCCCACTCCGCTTTCTCATGGGATGACATAAGCACCGTCCCGCCCGCTTTCCGGTATTCATCCAGATAGTTATACAAAATCTCCTTACATTCCAGGTCCAGCGCCGCCCCCGGCTCATCCATAATCAAAATCCGTGGATTTCCCGCCATGGCACAGCCGATACAGGCACGCCTCTGCATTCCGCCTGAAAGTGTGCCGACTCTTTTTTTCAATATATCTCTCAAACCAAGCTTCTCTATCACGCCGCCATCCATCTCTTTTTGCACAGTTCTTTTACCGCCATACCACAACAGCAGATTGTCCCACACCGTAAGTTCCGAAAAAAGCGGATTATCCTGCGGCACATATCCGATCTGCTTTTGGAGCTGTCTTACAGCCGCTTTTTCCCCATCTAATAAAAGCTGCCCACTCCGCATCTTTTTGATTCCCGCCAATACCGAAAACAATGTGGACTTTCCACAGCCGTTCGCCCCTACGATAAATGTACAGCTACCTTTTATCAGATCCAGTGATAAATTTCTGAAAACTACTTTTCTCCCATAACCTGCCGTTATATCGATTGCCTGATAGATCACTGTCCCCATATTTTTCTCCTGGAATTTTAGTTCTCATGTCCGATAGAAGGCATAACACCTTCCTTTATCTTTTCTTCAGGTATTTCCTCTATCGCTAATACCCAACTTCCATCTCCATCCAATTTTCCATATCACACTTTTCCCGCCATACGATCCTGCACACACCATGTTCCTCCATGGGTATATTAAAACACTTATTTTCCGAAAAATCCTGTATCATAACGGGCTCGAAACCCTCTGGCGTGAGATAAATCTGATACTCCAGCTCATCTGTCCGACTAGTACTGCATTGCGGAAATAACGGTGAAAATCAGTGCCCGATATTTGTGTCAGGGCAAGGCGGAAGAAGGAGGCGATGCGGTGGCATCGTTGACTGATGACAACGCGGCAATGACGCAAAGAGCGGGTGCTGAGTTCACCGAAATTTCTGCAAGGTAGTACTAGAAGCAATCGTCATACGATACATATCGGCAGTTAAATCCCCTCTCTCTATCTCCTCCGCGGTTCCCGAACGATAATATATGCCTGTTACCTGAGCCTTTTCAGACAAAAGTTTTTCCTTAAATGATTGGTGAAACAGCATTTCATTTTCCGTTGGTGTTTTTGTAGTCATTTCATAAAGGAAATTCGTAAACGCCTCCGCACCATCCGCATTCAGATGTCCCGTATCTACAAAATATTTCATATTCTGGATAGGAAAATATTCATCTTTTACCAGGTTGAAATCATAATACGGCACACCATATTCTTCCGCAATTGCTTTTATCCCGGCAGTATAATCATCATAATTCTCATATGCCATTATTTCCAGTTTATATACCGGAGCCTGAAACAGTGTAATCTCTATTCCCTCTTTCCGGCAGTATTCCAAAATCTTCCGAAGATACTCCTCCGCATCCTGTGTCATTCTCATATCATCCGGTACGCCCTCCGCATGCAGGAAGGCGTTCCCCATCTCCTGGGTATGATAATAATACCCCTTTTTTGTATATTCCGTTCTGGCATTTTCCGATTCCCATCCATATAAATAGTTCCGATATTCCGGGCGCTTTTTATTTTTCTGCATGGAATAAATCCATTCCACATTAAATAAATGCTCCCTGTACCGCGTAAAGGGCAACGCAGCATTAATATAATACTCCGGCGTATTTAAATCAAAAAAATAGTCCAGCTTATCTATTGAAAATTTTCTGTAATCCAGATTTTTCCATCCATTACTGATTGCCCCAAATTCATCATAATCTCCCTGTCCTTCAATAGAAGGAACAAAATATAATCCAGATATACCCCCTTTAACCTGTTTCTGCGACTGGCTTCTTTGATAATATGATAAGACTCTTTTAATCCCTGCCCCCTGTAGACATATTATAATAATTTTTCCCCGTTCTCTGATCCAGAAGCTCAGGATTCACCGCGCTGTATACATGGGAGGAACCCACACAAATATAATCAATATTTTCCTCCTGTTCATAAAAATTATGCCACATAATCCGGGCTCTTTCATCATCTTCCAGATACAAAAAGTTCATCCCACGACTAAGTGTCAAAAATAATATGAATATAAAGCCAATCCCCGCCAGTCTTTTCAACAGCCCTCTAAAACTGGAAGTAAATAAACTGTGTCGTATCATACAATTCTCCATAACAGCCAAACAGCAATATAACAAAAATCATAAACAATTCCGCCGCCACCCGAAACCACCATCTCTGTGCCAGAAACCTCTCTGCCACATCAACTCCCCTGTCCTTTTTGCCGTCCACCCAGAACAACAAAACGATCGACAACAGCAGTACTCTAAAATACTCTTCCGGAACCCCCAGATTATAGAGAGATCCATTGATCAAAATCATCCAGTCCATCTGCCGGATGCCCTTTATCAACTGCAGCGCCTTGACGGAACTTCCCGCCCTGAAAAAGAGCCAGGCAAAATCAATCAATATAAAAGTAACAAAGCGTTTTAATAATCTGTCAGAAAAGACTTCCTGTTTTTCGCCCGCAATATGGGCTTTCAAAACCTTGTCAGTGACACCTCTCACAAAATCTCCGATCACCTGATATACGCCATTCAAAAGTCCCCACAAGATATAGGAAACCGCCGCGCCATGCCATAGCCCGCTGGCAGAAAATACCAACAGCAGATTGGCTTCCTTCCTGAGCTCTCCTTTTCGGTTTCCGCCCAGCGGAATATACAGGTAATCCCGAAACCAGCTTGTCAGCGAAATATGCCATCTGCGCCAGAAATCCTTTACACTCACCGCATAATAGGGCGCTCTGAAATTATCCGTCAGCTCAAATCCCAGAACAAGCGCCGCACCCCTCGCTATCGTGGAATACCCCGAAAAATCACAATATATCTGTATCGCAAAAAATATTGTTGCTGCGATGACATACATGCCTGACCAGAACACACTGTTTTCATAAACCGTATCAACAATAACCGCAGCCCTGTCTGCTATGACCATTTTCAAAAAATAGCCCCATAGCATAAGCAATAACCCTCTCCTGAGATTTTCATAGGAAAAGGTTTTCGGCGTTCCGAGCTGCTTTAATAAATTTTTGGACCGCTCTATAGGTCCTGCCACAAGCTGTGGAAAAAAGGAAACAAAAAGAGCATATTTCAGAAAATTTCTTTCCGCGTAGACATCTCCCCTGTAAATATCTATCGTATAACCGATTGCCTGAAAAATATAAAATGAGATTCCCACCGGCAGCAGAATCTCCATAGTTGAAAAAGACGCCCCCGCCTGAAAATGTGCCATCACTTTATTCCACGAATCGATCAGAAAATTCAGATACTTAAAGTATCCCAATACCCCCAGATTGAGAAAAAGACTTCCGATGATACACAGCTTTTTACCCCATATCTTTTTCTCCTCCGGCAATTCTCCCCTGTTTATCTTATCCGTCAGTATCCCGCACAGATATGTGACCGCCGTCGAAAAAAGCAGTAACAGCACATATTTTACTTCCCACTTCATGTAAAAATAGTAGGAAGCTGCCAGAAGCCACACATATCTGTATTTCTTCGGAATCAGAAAATATAATATTACAACAACGGGAAAGAATATCAAAAAATCAATTGAATTAAACAGCATAGCTTTCTCCCGCCCTCAGATCAGCGCACTCCTCCTGCGCGCACTTTTAATCGAGTAGGGAAGAGCCATCTTTCCCTGCTCGCCGCGCGGGGCACACGCTGCCTAAGCAGTAAATTTCTCTGTATGCCCCTGCGCATAAAAGAATAAAAGTCCCGACAGGCTACCCTGTCCTGACCGGGGCTTTTATTCCTATATGTATCATACGTTATAAATCAGTCTGACTTTACGCATCATACTTTATTTTATATATTCTTACTTATTTGCAACAGCCTCTTTCAGCTTTTCTGTCAGAGCCGGAACGATCTTGTTGAGATCACCAACGATACCGTAGTCAGCCACGTCAAAGATCGGAGCCGTCTCGTCCTTATTGATCGCAATGATGATATCGGACTCTTCCATACCTGCCAGATGCTGGATTGCGCCGGAAATACCGATCGCAAAGTATACGTTCGGGCGAACGGTCTTACCGGTCTGCCCAACCTGCAGATCTTTCGGCTTCCAACCTGCATCAACAACGGCACGGGAACAGCTTACCGTAGCATCCAAAACCGCTGCCAGATCTTCAAGGATCTTGAAGTTTTCAGGGCTTCCCACACCACGTCCGCCGGAAACAAGGATCTTTGCGTCCATAATATCCACGGTATCGGAAACTGCCTTGACAACTTCGAGAATCTCAACATACTTGTTGTCAGGTGTAAATCCCGGATTGTAAGAAATTACTTCCGCTTTTCTGCCGGCTTCTCTCGGTGCTTTCTGCATAACGCCCGGACGAACCGTTGCCATCTGAGGGCGGAACTCGGGACATGCAATCGTAGCGATGGTGTTGCCGCCGAATGCAGGACGTGTCATCAGGAGCTGGTTGTGAAGCTGCTCTCTGCCCGGAATCGGATTGATCGGGAAATCGCCGATCTCAAGCTGTGTACAGTCTGCTGTCAGACCTGTGTGAATCCTTGCGGATACCCTGGGACCAAGGTCACGGCCGATGGCTGTTGCACCAATCAGGAAGATCTCAGGCTTATATTCGTTAATCACAGATGCCAGCGCATGCGCATAGGGCTCTGTT
>OFGN01002113.1_pt1 | contig 11478 bp, 13 predicted proteins | sample 1521821 | NCBI WGS metagenome assembly OFGN01 (sample SAMEA3504094, study PRJEB24116) | mouse gut metagenome | biome: mouse gut; feature: mouse-associated habitat; material: faeces | place: Denmark | collected 2011
TTACTCTAGTATATTCTCGTAACAGTTCGTTACTGTTCACACATCGCCTGCCGGACGCGGATTGAATCAGGAGCATGTCTCTGAGCAGACGGAGTAACATTCCATTGAACTATCAGCTAACGCAGACTAAGCCGCTCAGGAAAGCCTTCGCGCCTAAGTCTGCATAAGCTGCTATTTCAATTTCATTAAAAAACTTTTTCTTTTCCTGGTAATACCTGTCATTTAAACAATTCTTAACATATGTATCCTTAACTCTCATATATTCAGCAGCTATTTCATGGTGTTCTTTCAAATAAAGAGAAACTGCAAGATATTTTTCAATTTCAGATACCTGATCTTCATAAAATACATATAAACAAAAACTATTGTCTTTCTTTTTTAAAGAATAACATCTTGTATTATCACTTTCTTTACAATAATTATAATCCAGCTTTTCAAGCTGAGTTATTAATTCATCAATAGATATAGTCTTTTTAACTACAATTAATATATCAAGCATTTCCCTTGCTCTTATTTCTTTTATCGCAGTTGAACCAATATGATAAATAGAAATAAGATTATTTATAACAGCATTACGAATCTCATTTGCTTCAACAGCATATTTTAATGGCCAATTTTCATTATAATCAACTATCTTAATTATCACCTTTAATCACCGCCTTGGACATTATTATAACACAAATTCATTAATATAAAAATAAGCTATAATTACTAATTAGCACTAACAAATAAATTTTATTCAATTAGATTTATCTCTACCATATCTTTATCAATTATCTGTTTTCTAGTTCATTATTCACTTGTATATTATATATCCTTGAGATTTTTAACAGTAGTTTCTTGGAATAATTATTGACAGTTTCACCATTCTACTTTATCGCTATTATCGACTTGTAGTTTGCTACACTTGGAGGAGTGTGTAATTAGACTTCCACTGATTAAATCTAGGCACAAAAAAACGTTAATAAAATCAAACAATTGACTTTACCAACGTTTTTTACATTAATCTAAATTTTTTGTAAAAAAGTTCGATAAGCTAAATACGCCTCATAAACATCAACTTTGCTTACAATTTCCATTGGTGCATGCATATTTAATACAGCTACCCCAGCATCAATCACGTTCATATTATAATTACCTAAAATATAAGCAATCGTACCTCCACCGCCTTGATCCACTTTACCAAGTTCTGCAGTTTGATAATTAACATTGTTTTCATCAAGAATATTTCTAATCTGTGCCATATATTCTGGGTTAGCATCATTAGAACCACTTTTTCCACGTGCCCCTGTATATTTATTAAAAACAATTCCTCTTCCTAAATAAGCAGCATTCTTTTTATCATTGACACTCAAATATAAAGGATCTACACCTGCACTAACATCACTAGATAACATTTTTGAATTAGTCAATGCTTTTCTAGTCTTCACAAAACTGTCAACACCTTGTTTAGCCAATAATTCACTAATTGTATTTTCAAAGAATAAAGACTGAGCTCCAGTAGCTCCAACACTACCAATTTCTTCCTTATCCACTAAAATAGCACAACTTGTATATTCAGGATCATTAATATCTAATATGGCCATTAATGAAGTATATGCACAAACTCGATCATCATGCCCATATCCAGCTACCATACTACGATCTATTCCGTAATCACGGGCTTTTCCACTAGGTACAATTTCAATCTCAGCGCTTAAAAAATTCTTCAAAATCATATTTTTCCTTTAGAATTTTTAAAACATTAGCTTTCACTGAATCTTTTTCATAATCTCTTAATGGCATACTTGCAAAAGTTACATCTAAATCTTCTCCTTCAATTACTTTTGCCGCTTCTTTTTTCATCTGATCAGCAGATAAATGAATTAATAAATCACTAATTCCCACAACTGGATCAGTTTCATCTTCACCAATATTTACATTAATCACAGTACCATCTTTTTTTACTACTACTCCAATTAGTGATAATGGAATAGTTACCCATTGATATTTTTTTACTCCCCCATAATAATGAGTATCTAGTAATGCAAAACCTTCACTTTCATATAATGGATTTTGTTTTAAATCCAATCTTGGCGAATCAATATGTGCTCCTAAAATTCTAAGGCCAGCTTCAATTGGCTTTTTACCAATCACAAATAAAGCTACATTTTTATTCATATTTGTTACATACACTTTATCACCTGGTTTTAAAATATCTACATCTTTTAGATCTTTATACCCAGCTGCCATTGCTTTTTTTACAGTTTCATTAACACATAATCTTTCAGTCTTTCCCTTAGTAATGAAAGTTTTATACCCCTCATTAAAATCCATTATTTCTTTTATTTGTTCATCATTATATTTTTCCCATGCATTTTTTGCGTACATAAAATTCTCCTTTCAACTCTCCATATATAGTATACCAATTTACCTAATTTCTCAATCATTATGAATGTAAAAATATTATACTTTTAATTATAAAAAAGATATCTAATAACTAGATATCTCGTTCAATTCGTTCTTCTTTGATTATTTCATATAACATTGCACTGTCTTCTTTTAAAACATGTTCACGAAGTTCTTTAACTTTTATAGTTAAAAGACTACGACCAAATTCAATTTCAATCTCATCTCCAACATGAAGTTTAGTACTAGGTTTTGCAACTTTTCCATTTACCTTAACACGTGAACTTTCACTAATTTCCTTTGATAAAGTACGACGTTTAATTATTCGTGATACTTTTAAAAATTTATCTAATCTCATCTTATTTACTCATCACTGCAGTAATTGCAGGAACTACTTGTTTTTTACGAGAAATTACTCCCTTTAAAGTTGCCTGGTGTTCATTTAATTTAATATTAAATGCTTCTTCAACTAAATATGATTTTGGACCTGCTACAAAGATTTCACTATTAGCATTAATTACATCTGTTAAAAGCAATAGTGTAAAATCCAAACGATTATCTTCTGCAAATTTATTCATATATTCAAGCATATCTGCTTTATAAGGCATAAAACCTTCAATATCCATAGAATTAACTTGACCTACACCTACTGTTCCTTGCTCAAATGGAAACTTTTTAAAATCTTGATTAAAAATCTCTTCAACTGTTTTACCAGCTAATGATGTTCCTGCTCTAAACATCTCCATAGCAAAAGTTTCTATATCAACATTTGCAATTTTAGCTAATTTACGTGCCACTTTAGTGTCAATAGGTGTACATGTTGGTGATTTGAATAATAATGTATCTGAAATAACCGCTCCTAATAATGCTCCTGCAATTGATTCAGGAATTTCAATATCGTTTTCTTCAAAAATTCTTGTTACAATAGTTGCTGTAGAACCTAATGGTTCTCCTCTAAATAACAATGGTCCAATTGTTTGGATATCAGCTACTCTATGATGATCAACAATTTCAAGAATATCAGCTTCTTCGATTCCTGGTATTGATTGTCCTCTTTCATTATGATCAACTAAAACGACTTTTTTTCTCAAACCTTTTAATAAAGCAAATCGAGAAATACTTCCAACACAACGATTATTTAAATCAAGCACAGGATAACTACGATATCTTGTTTCACTCATGACTTCTTTAACATGATCTAAAGTATCATCAGTTGTAAATAGCTTCAAATCACCTTTTTGCATAATATACTCTACTGGAATAGCTTGAATTATCTGTTGTGATGTTAAATAAGTATTGTAAGGTGTAGAAATAACACTAATACCTTTTTCTTTTAATTTATCTAATACATCAATTTCAACATCTAGAGATCCTGTTAAAATAATCAATGATACATTTGCTTCAATCATTGAGCTAACAGCATCTTCACGATCTCCACCAATAATAATAATATCACCTGGTTTTACACGTTTTTTTGCCTCTTCACCACGCATTGCTGCAATATGTAAATCACCCTCAATGAATTTTAAATCATGGTTTAGATATAACACTGATGCCTCTAATGTATCAACTACATTTTCAATTGGAGTATGTGCATCCTTTAATAAACTACTATTCCATTTTTCCATATAACCTTCAACAATATTTGAAGTTGATAATAACCCTAATAATTGTCCATGATCATCTAAAATTGGTGCTGACTTCAAATTTTGTTGTTTCATCAAAGACCATGCTGTCTTTAATGTCAGTTCTTTAGAAAAAACAGTTACTTTATCATAATTTAAATCTTCTACCTTTTGTTTAACTGTTTTTAAAAGCACTGGTATTTCTAAATGAAATTTTTTTAAAACAAACTCTGTTTCACGGCTAATTTCACCCAATCTAACTGGAATAGCATTATAACGATCAATCGCTTTTAATAAATAAGCATATCCAATCGCCGAACAAATCGAATCAGTATCAGGATTTTTATGACCACTTACATAAACCAATTCTTTCATTTTATCCTCCTATTTTTCCATCTTTTTTAAATAACGATATACTGTTGGTTCTGAAACTGCTAACTTTTCAGCAACTAACACAATCGCTCCTTTAACTTTAAAAGTTCCTTTTTCCTGCAAATATTTTACTACTTTAATTTTCTCATCAACATTTAACCGTTCTGCTAAAAAATAACTAGGGAAGCCCATTTTCTCAAGCGACTCCTTAATATACATATCAATCATTTCCTCTAAAGGAGAAGACAAAATCTCAACTGGATTATCCATCTTGAATTCAATATCCTTTTCATCTTTAATCCCTAAGATTCTTTTTATCGTTGAAGTGAGATACTCTAAATCTGATATATTTACATTAACACATAACATTCCTACAGGTGCTTCTTTACCATTTTCTTTAATAAAATATGTAGCCGAACGCATTAATTTTCCATCTGCTCCTGTCGTTTTATAATTTAACACATAATCTTTGTCTAAATATTGTTTTTCTTCTAAATAATGCAATGATAAATTAGATAACTTTGCACCTATTTCTCTTCCTGAATTATGATTATTAGCAATTGCAACAATTTCTTGTTCCTCAGAAGTTAAATCATGCAAAGCAATCTCTACATTATCTCCTAAAACTTTTCCCAAAAATTCTGTCATTGCAGCATATGGTTCTAGATACTTATACATTTTTATTAATCACCCCTTTATTGCAATTATACACGAATCGCAATAAAATTAGTAGTATTTTTTATCACGATAATAAAAAAACTAGATTTTATTAAAAAAATTATCATTATAATAATTACAACATAATCTCATACTATTAATTACTATCATAATATTTTAATAAAAAATGATAATATCAAGTATTCCATTAATTTATTCTTCTTTACCCTCAAAAATCAACCAAACTATACCACAAACAATTCCCCCTATTGGGTAAACTATCCAAGAAACACTCCATGCATTAGTCACAAATGACCACCATAAATAAATTATTGTTATAATCATCATAATGATTCCACAATACATAAATACTTTCTTATTCTTTCCCTCTTCAATAATTTTATTACGATCAACACGATCATATTTACTCTTAAGCACTCCAAAATACACAAAAATCGCCGTTGCTATTGTTACAAATATCATAAACAATCCATTAGCTAAACTCTCATTATATATATTATCAATCAGTACCTGAACAACCACTCCAAATAAAATCAGTCCAACACCTACAGCAATAGCTAAAGAATATGTCTGGTTAAAACTCACTCGTTCATTTTCACTATAAAAATCATCAAATTCTATTTTACGTTCTTCAAAATGAGAATCTATCATCCCAAAATAAACAAAACTAATCACCCCTATTAAAACAAAGAATAAAAACAAAATTTGGGGAATAAACTCATATTTAGTATTTTCCGGGAAATAAATTTCCGTAAACAAATACACACAAACACCTGACAAAATAGAAACAATTCCAAAAGAGTATGCCTTAGCTATTAAATCATAATGTTTTTCATATATCTGTTTAACAGTTGGATCATGATCTGTTAAATCTTTTTTTAACAGATCATCAATAGTACATTCAAATATTTCACTTAGGATAATCAGTGAATCCATCTCTGGCATCCCATTATTAGATTCCCATTTAGATACAGCTTGTCTTGATACATTTAATTGCTCTGCCAATTGCTCTTGAGACAATCCTTTCTGTTTTCTTAATACTTTTAAATTTTCACTTAAACTCATCATTATCACCTCTCTATAATTTTAAATGAGCAATTATATTTTTACTACCAACAAACTGTTGCACCCATTAAATTTTTAGCAACTTTTCGTTGCAACCATATAATATCAACATTTTTTAGTAATATCATATATTTTTAATTACATTCTAAAGTAAGTTTTATTCTATATAATCATGTTCCAGTAAATAACCAAAGCTCGCCTTATTATTAGTTTCATTCCCCTTATTCAATACATAGATCACAATCTTTTAAAATAAGTATATATGCACTCAAACAATTAAAATAATAACTTTCAACAATATCCAATAATTATTGTTTTGAGGTTACCCCATTTCAGCAAAAGTATTTTATATACATTCTGCTTGAACCTTTTCAATCAGAATATTCTTAAAACACTTTTTACCCATTTTAAAAATTCTTTCCTATTTGATAAGCACGTTTTAAATTATTATTATAATTATTTTTTCTTTCAAGATAATCACGTGACATTCTATCAAATACGATCATTTCTTTCATTTTAGCTCTTTTTCCAATACGATCACCTAACATCACTACTTTCATCGCTTCTACTTGCTGCCGACGAATCGTTTCGTTTAAATCACCGCCCATAGTTACAAGCATTAATACTTTATCCAGCTGTTTCATTTCAGTCTTTTTACCATATGCAAAACCATATGTCCAAACTCGCTGAAACCAGCCTACCAATTTACTTGGAGCCTCAGTCCAAAAAACGGGATAAATAAATACTAAGGCATCACTTTTATTAATTAAATTTTGATGTTGTTTAATATCTTCTGGTATTTCTAAATCATCATTATAAAAAGCTTCTCTTAAATATTCTTTTTCACTAAAAGTTTCATTAAAATCTAAATTATATAAATCCAATATATGGTATTCATGATTACTGTCATTCAACCCTTTAATAAACTCATCTTTCATATTAGATGTAAAACTATTATCACAAGGATGACAATATATTATTAATACTTTCATAATAATCTTCTATTCCTTTCTATCTAGTATTATGATATTTCTAACAAATCACTTTTATTTTTTATAAGTTATTAAAATTATATTAAAAAGTTCATATACTAATAATATTCTTATCACAGTCAATAGTAAAGTAACTCTATAAAATATGAATAATGCCTAAGCAAACGCTTAGACATTATCTATTATTTTGTTGAAAGATATTCATCCATTGCCTGAGCTGCTGTTTTACCAGCACCCATTGCAAGAATTACTGTAGCTGCTCCAGTAACAACATCACCACCAGCATATACACCATCTTTACTTGTTTTCATCGAAGCTTCATCAACAATAATTCCACCCCATTTTTGAGTCTCTAACCCTGGTGTAGTCTGTCTAATTAATGGATTTGGACTTTGTCCAATAGAAACAATTACTGTCCCTGTTTCTATTATGAAATTTGACCCTTCTTTAACTACTGGTCTTCTTCTTCCGCTTTCATCAGGTTCACCAAGTTCCATTTCAACACATTCCATTGATTTAACCCAACCATCTTCACCTTCAATTTTAACAGGATTGGTTAGAAGTTTAAAAATAATTCCTTCTTCTTTAGCATGATGTACTTCTTCAGCTCTTGCTGGAACCTCTTCTGATCCACGACGATATACAATATAAACATTCTTAGCTCCCAAACGTTTAGCTGTTCTAGCTGCATCCATTGCGACATTACCAGCACCAATTACACATACTGTATCAGTTATTTTAATTGGTGTTGGATGTTTAGGGAACTCATAACCCTTCATTAAATTAACCCTTGTTAAAAACTCATTAGCAGCATAAACCCCATTTAAATTTTCACCAGGGATATTTTGGAATCGTGGCAATCCAGCTCCACTTCCAATAAAAATACCTTGATATCCTTGTTCTTGAAGTTCATCAATTGTAATTGAACGTCCAACAACTACGTTTGTTTCAAATTTAACACCTAAAGCAGCCACACTATCAACTTCTTTTTGTACTAAATCTTTAGGTAATCTAAACTCTGGAATTCCATAAGATAAAACCCCTCCTGTTTTATGAAGCGCTTCAAATACAGTCACCTGATATCCTTTTTTTGCTAACTCCCCAGCACAAGTGATTCCTGCAGGTCCTGATCCAATTATCGCAACTTTAATACCATTACTTTCTATTTTTAATTCTGGAGCATTTCCATATGCCATATGATAATCTGCAACAAATCTTTCCAATCGTCCAATTCCTACAGCTTCTCCCTTAATTGCTCGTACACATTTACCTTCACATTGATTTTCTTGTGGACAAACACGACCACAAATAGCAGGTAAAGCATTTTCACTTGTAATAATCTTATATGCTTCTTCAAAATTTCCTGCTGCAACTTCCTGAATAAATTCTGGAATTGGTACTCCAACTGGACATCCTTTTTTACATGGCTGATGTTTACAATTTAAACATCGTGTTGCTTCCTCCATTGCCATTTCTTTAGTATAACCAAGAGCAACTTCATCAAAATTTTTATTCCTTACATCTGCTTTTTGTTCAGGCATAGTAACTTTTGTCAATGACATATTTGGCATTATTTAGCACCTCCCATTAGATTGCACATCCGATTTGCATTTTCATTTACTGTATGTTCTTCTTCCTTAAACATTCTTTGACGCATCATTAATTCATCAAAGTCAACCTGTAATCCATCAAAATCAGGACCATCAACACAGGCAAATTTTATTTTACCATCAACACTAACACGACAGCAGCCACACATACCAGTACCATCAATCATAATTGGATTTAGTGATACTGATGTTTTAATATTTTTAGGTTTTGTCACATTGACAACTGCTTTCATCATTGGTACTGGACCAATCGCTATTACTTCATCTATATTTTCACCATTTTCAATCAAATCACTTAATACAGTAGTAACAAATCCTTTAGTACCTAAAGATCCATCATCTGTTGCTATATAAACGTTTTTACAAAATTTTCTAAACTCATCAGCCAATAAAACATATTGTGCTTCACGTCCACCAATAATCACATCAACTTCTACACCACGATTAGCCAACTCACGAAGCTGTGGATATAATGGTGCACTTCCAACCCCACCAGCTACACCTATTACATGTTTAACCTCATGAAATTTAGTAGGTATTCCTAAAGGTCCAACAAAATCAGTTAATTCATCACCCTCATTTAATTTAGCTAACTCTCTTGTTGAATACCCAACAACCTGATATATAATTGTAATTGTTTCTTTATCTCGATCAAAATCTGCAATCGTTAAAGGAATTCTTTCACCATCCTCACCTACTCGTAAGATGATAAATTGCCCTGGCTCACATTTTCTTGCTACATATGGAGCATGAACTTCCATTAGTTCAACAACATCATTAAGTACTTCTTTTTTCAAAATCTTGTACATACTATTTCCCCCTACATTAATTATTCCTACACATTGTAGCTTGCCTAAACAAAAAAAACAATGCTAATTCAATATTTTTGTATACAATATTATAATAATACTTCTACAACAAGATAATTCCTACTCTAATTTTCATAAAATAATAAAAAACATTTAATCATTTAATAATAATCAAATGTTTATAGTATCTATTTAATTTATATAATTTAATAATTCAATTTTATCAATTACTTTTTCACCAACCATTAAAATAGCAACTAAAGAAAACGAATATATTAGAATCGTATATAATGAATTATTCAATAACTTTAATATTAGACATGTAATACTAATTAGAATAGACAATGTAATACTACAGAGGTGATACTTTTTTTGTTCCAATTCATTTAATATTCTATTATTAGACTGGACCGGTGAAAGGTAAACGATGATTCCTTCGATTATCAAAATGATTATACATAGTACTACTGTCGAAAAGTTAAAATAATCTTTCATTATTAAATATAATCCAAAAAAAGCTACATATGTACTTATATTACCCAAATGTGTTATACAACGATATCCCCCTGTATATTTTCTTAAAACAAGAAAAATCACATTGTATATAAGAGCTTCAAAAAAAAAGTCTAGGATAAATCCAATTATCATTATTAATAATATTTCTACAAGAATAGATATTAAAATTTCTATTCTAAATTTATAAATCGCACGATTTTTGGATATTATGTTTAACGATTCTAATATTTGTATTGTTTTCTCTGCTAAGAATTCAAACAAATATTATCACCTCCTAGTACCTAAAATAGCATAAATATAATATATAATCTATATTTTTACAAATTCGGTCATAAATCCAACATATTTGGTAAAAAATCTTTTTTTAGGCCAAATTCAACTATGTTAGACAATCTCCTTATTGTTCGTGTATAATATATAAACACTTAGTAAAGGAGGAACAGTTTTGTACAATATTGCCATTATTGATGATGAAACCGAAATTCTTGAAATAATCTATAATAAAATTAAACATATCTTTAATAATGAAGGTATCACTCCTATATTTACATGTTTAAACAATCCTCAACAACTAGAAATGAATAAATATTATGATATTTTATTTTTAGATATTGATATGCCTAGCATAGATGGTATTAATTTAGCACAAACCTATTTACAGAAACATAACAATACTATTATTATTTTTATTACTAATAAATATGATTTAGTATTTAATGCTTTTAGTGTTCATCCATATGATTTCATCAAAAAAGAAGATCTTGATGTTGGACTAATTCAACCAATTAAACATCTAATTTCTAAACTTAATAAAGAAAATAAAATTATATCTATTCGTGATAAAAGTAATATTATTAATATAAACTGTAAAGATATTGTTTATTGTGAAAGTTATGGTCATAAATGTTATATTCATACGATTAATAATACTATTGAAACCACTAAATATAAATTATCTAACATTGAAAGTATTATCAATTCTCCAGATTTTTATATGATCAATCAGTCATATTTAGTTCATTGGAAATATGTAACTCAAATTGAAAATAAAAATGTAATTATTAAAAATAAAACTAATCTTTTAATAAGTAAAAGAAGACTAAAAGAATCCTTAGCATCTTATCAAAAATATATAATGAGAAATTTATAAACTACTGTTTTTTATTTTAATAATAATACAGCTAAAAGCAATCTTTAGCAAGATAGTTTATTTTTAAACAAAAATTGTATTTATAATAATATTAGGGTATAATAATGCTTGCTTTAAGGAGGATATTATGGCAGCAATAAGTTATGAATTAAAACATATTTGTAAACAATCTGGTGCTCGCTATGGAATTTTGCATACTCCTCATGGTGATGTTGAAACACCAATGTTTATGCAGATCGGAAGAGCGTCGTGTAGGGAAAGAGTGTAGATCTC
>OFGN01002116.1_pt1 | contig 11472 bp, 8 predicted proteins | sample 1521821 | NCBI WGS metagenome assembly OFGN01 (sample SAMEA3504094, study PRJEB24116) | mouse gut metagenome | biome: mouse gut; feature: mouse-associated habitat; material: faeces | place: Denmark | collected 2011
AGGGAGGGGGAACCTTTCTCCAGAAAGGTTCCCCCTCCCTTCCCCACATGCCTTCTCCCTACATCCACCCGCCGCCGAGGGCCAGACAGACGTTGACGATGGAGGTCAGCCGCTCGCTGCGCGCGGAGGCAAGCTGAAGCTCGCTGTCGAAGAGGGAACGCTCCGCATCGAGCACTTCAAGGTAGGAGGAATAGCCGTTGTCGTAGCGCAGGCGGGCAAGGTCCACGGACAGGCGCAGTTCCTTGACCGTGCGCTCCAGCGAGGCCACCACGTTGCTCATCTCGGCCTGCCGGGTCAGCGCGTCGCGCATGTCCTGAAAAGCGGTCTGCACCGTCTTCTCATAGGCGGCCAAAGCCTCGCGCTGCTGCCCTTCGGCGGCTTCGACGTTGTAGCCGACGCGCCCGAAGTCGAGGAGCGGCATGGTCGCACTGCCGCCGTAGCTCCATGTCTGCAAGGGGTTGCTCATGAGGGAGTGCAGTTCCGGGCTGACCACCCCGAAAAGCCCGGTGAGGGAAATGGTCGGGAACCACGCGGCACGGGCCACGCCGATATTGGCGTTGGACGCTTCCACGGTCCTTTCGGCCTGCCGGATGTCCGGACGGCGTTCAAGGAGATCGGAAGGTACTCCGGCGGGAATGACCGGCGGGGTGGGGATGGCCTCCAGCGGCAGGCCCCGGGGCATGGTCCCGTTCATGATCTCGCGGGGAGAACGGCCCACGAGGACCGCCAGCGCGCTTTCTGCCGCGTCCCGGGAAATGCGGGTCTGATACAGGGCAGTCTTGGCCGTCTCCACTTCCGTCTTGGCCCGGCTCAGATCAAGCTCGTTGATGAGCCCCTGTTCGTAGCGTGCGGTGTAGATGGCGAGGGCGTCCTCGCGCGTCTTGACGGTTCGCTCGGCCGTGGCCTGCTGCGAATCCAGACTCAGGAGCAGAAAATAGGCGTTGGCCGTCTGCCCCGCCACGGAAAGCTGCACGCCCCGCTGCGCGGCTTCGGAAGCCAGAAGCTGGTAACGGGCGGCTTCGCGGGCGTTGCGCAGACGCCCCCAGAGATCAAGCTCCCACGTGGCCCCGAAGCCCGCCGAGAAGGGCGCCTCCGTACCGGCCGTAACCTTCGTGTTGTCGATCCACGTCTGGGTGCCCTGCGCCTCGGCGTTGATCAGCGGGAAAAGTTCCGCCCGCGCCACTCCGAGCCGCGCCCGGGCCGTATCCACCCGCGCCACGGCCGCCGCGATGTCGCGGTTGTACGTGAGCGCCTCCTCGACCAGCGCGTTCAGCGTGGCGTCGTCAAAGCGCCTCCACCACTGGAGGTCAAGCCTCTCGCCCTGCCCCACCTCGCCTTTCCACGTTTCGGGCATGGGCATGAGCGGACGCTGGTACTCCGGCGCGAACGAGCAGCCCGCCAGACCAAGAATCAACAAACCTAGTGCAAGAATTCGCATCTATTCTCCTCCTCGGGGAAGGCCCGCACACGGCCTCTTCGCCCGGCAAAAAACGTACGACTCCGGTTCAGGAAGGTCTACCCCCACTGCCGCTTTCTTCATCCCCACCAGCCGTGGCGAGGCGGCCCTCGAAAAGGGCGATCCCGTCGAGCCCTGCCCTGCGGGAAGGGGCGCATATGCCGCCTCCACAAACGTCTCGCCACAGGGCGGGCGGATTCCGAAACCGCTCACCTTGCAATCTTGACCTTCAGGCGAAAAACGCCGCTTCGGCCTGCATCGCCGCCTCTTTGTGGCCACCGCCTGCACATTACAGGACCGTTTCACGTCGAAACGTTTCTCCCCTCCCCCTTATGCTTCCTTTTTGACCTTGCCCGTGAGCTTTTCGGACGCACGCATGATCCAGCGGAAGAAGAAAGGCACGAAAAGCGGCGCAACGATGGTCGCTACCAACATGCCACCGATGACGCTGGTGCCGATGGCGTGACGGCTGGCCGCGCCCGCGCCCGTGCTCACGGCAAGGGGCACGCAGCCCAAAATGAAGGCCAGCGACGTCATGATGATGGGGCGGAAACGCAGGCGGGCCGCCTCTTCCGCGGCATGGACCGCGTCCTTGCCCTCATTGCGGTACTGCTCGACCGCGAACTCCACGATCAGGATGGCGTTCTTGGCCGACAGGCCGATGAGCGTCACCAACGCCACCTGAAAATAGACGTCGTTGGCGATGCCGCGCAGCCAGATGGCGGTGATGGCCCCGAAAACGCCGAAGGGGACCGCCGTCAGTACGGTGAGCGGCAGGGACCAGCTCTCGTACTGCGCGGCGAGGATCAGGAAGACCACGATCAGCGCCAGCACGAAGACGAGGTAGCCCCCGCTGCTGACAAGCTTTTCCTGATAGGAGGAACCCGACCACGCAATGCCGTAGCCTTCGGGCAGGACTTCGCGGGCTACAGCCTCCATCGCGTCCATAGCCTGCCCGGAACTGTAGCCCGAGGCCGGGTTGCCCATGAACTTGGCGGCCTGAAAGTTGTTGAAGCGTTCCACGGTCTGGGGGCCAGCAGTGGGCTTCACGTCAAGGAGGGCCGTGATGGGGATCATGTTCCCCTGATTGTTGCGCACGTAGACTTCCGCCAAGTCCTCGGGCCGCGCGCGGTAATCCTTGTCGGACTGGGTATAGACGCGGAAGGTACGGCCATAAAGGTTGAAATCGTTGATGTAGGTGGAGCCGAAGGTGGCCTGCATGGTGGAGAAGACGTCGGAGACGTTTACGCCGAGCGTGCGGGCCTTCTCGCGGTCGAGCTGGACGAAAAGCTGGGGCGCGTTGACGGTAAAGGAGGTGTTGACGCCCTGAAGTTCGGGGCGGCGGTTGGCCGCCTCCATGAGTTTTTGCGCCACGGCCGCAAGCTCGACGCTGCCCTGCCCGTTGCGGTCCTGCAACCACATCTCAAAACCGCCCGTATTGCTCATGCCGCTGATGGGCGGCGGGTTGAAGGCGATGAAGGAGCCCTCCACCAATCCGAAGCCCATGCCGTAGAGCTTGCGGGCCAGATCAAAGGAACTGTCCCCCGCAGCCGTGCGGTCATCCCAGGGCTTGAGCGTGAAGAAGAAGGTGGCCACGTTGGTCTTGGCCGCGCCGCTCACGGCGTCCATGCCGGAGAAGCTCATCACGTCCGAGACCAGCGGGTTGCGCATGATCTCGGCGTCGAGCCCCCGCACCACGGCGGAAGTACGGCTGATGGACGCGCCGTCCGGCAACGTCATGAGGGCGATCAGGTAGCCTTGATCCTCCTCGGGGACAAGGCCGCCCGGCACTTCGCGGAAGACCCCGCCGATGCCCACGAGCACCAGCAGGAAAAGGACGATGGCGAGCAGCGTGCGGCGCATGAGGACTTTTACGATGCCCACGTATTTGCCCGTAACCGACTCGAACCACTGGTTGAACTTACGGAAAAAGGCTGCACGCTCGCCATGCTCGGGCTTGAGCAGGACCGCGCAGAGCGCCGGGGTGAAGGTCAGGGCCACCGTGCCGGAAATGACCACCGACACGGCGATGGTGATGGCAAACTGCTGGTACATGCGGCCCGCCATGCCGCCGGTGAAGGCTACGGGGACGAAGACGGCGCAGAGCACCAGCACAATGGCGATGACCGGCCCGGTCACTTCCTGCATGGCCTTGGCCGTGGCCTGATGGGGCGGCAGCCCGTCACTGATGTGACGTTCCACGTTCTCAAGCACCACAATGGCGTCGTCGACCACAATACCAATGGCAAGCACCAGACCGAACATGGTCAGGGTGTTGATGGAGAAGCCGAGGACGTACATGCCCGCGAAAGTGCCCACAATGGACACGGGCACGGCGAGGCAGGGGATGAGCGTGGCCCGCCAATTCTGGAGGAAAAGGAAGACCACAAGGAAAACAAGCACCATAGCCTCAAAAAGCGTCTTCACCACTTCCTGAATGGAAATCTTGACGAAGGTCGTGGTGTCGTAGGGGATGCTGTAGGCCACGCCCACCGGGAACTGTTGCGCGAGTTCCGCCATCTTCTCCTTGACGAGGGTGGCGGTGTTCAGGGCGTTGGCCCCGGGCGAAAGATAGATGCCGATGGGCACGGCCTCGATGCCGTTATACTTGCCCACGAAGTCATAGCTCTGCGCGCCCAGCTCAAGGTCGGCCACGTCCTTGAGGCGGAGGATGGAGCCGTCCTTTTCGGTGCGCAGGATGATGTCCCCAAACTGCTCGGGGGTGACGAGGCGGCCCTGCGTGGTGATCTGCCACGTCACGGCTACGCCGGGGCGCATGGGTTCCGCGCCCATGCGCCCGGCTGCGAACTGGGCGTTCTGATCGCGCAGGGCGGTGGCCACGTCGTCGGTCGTCACCTTGAGCTGGCTCATGCGGTCGGGCTTGAGCCACACGCGCATGGCGTAATCCTGCGCCGCAAAATTCTGGGCGTCGCCCACGCCGGGCAGACGCTTCAATTCGTCGACGATGTTCAAAAGGGCGTAGTTGCTGAGATAGGTGGTATCGTAACGCCCGTCGGGGGAGGTCAGAAAGATGATCTGGAGCATGGACGACGACTTCTTCAGCACCGAAACGCCCATGCGCTGCACTTCCTGCGGCAACTGCGCCAGTGCGAGCTGGACACGGTTGTTCACGTCGATGGTCGCCTGATCCGGGTCCGTACCCACGTCGAAGGAGACGGTGAGGGACATGCTGCCCGTGCTCGCGCTGACCGAGCTCATGTAGATCATGTTGTCCACGCCGTTGATCTGGCTTTCGAGGAGCGAGGCCACGGTTTCAGCGATGACTTCGGCGCTTGCGCCGGTATAGGTGGCGGACACCTGTACCTGCGGCGGGGTAAGGTTGGGATACTGCTCAACGGGAAGCGCGGTGATGGCGATGGCGCCCACCAGCGTAATGATCAGGGAAATGACCGTGGAAAAGATGGGGCGGCGCAGGAAGAAGCCCTCGCGGATTTCTCCGGTGCCGGGGTGTTTGGGGGCCTCTGGGGAGACGGGGGCCTGCTCCGCCGGGGGAAGCTGCTTGTTTTCCATGACGGCCCCCTACTCGGCCTTGCCGGAAAGGGTCGCTCCGGCAGGCGCGGCGGAAGACGGGGCCGTCCCGGAAGTCGCACCCGTCCCCGAAGACGCGGGCGTCCCGGCGTGCGGGGCTCCCTCCTCGGGACTCACGGGCTGATCCGGGAGCGGTGCGGACTGAGGAGCCTTGGCCTCCTCCACGCGCACGGGCTGGCCCGGTACGGCCTTGTTGCCGCCTTCAATCACGATGCGTTCGCCCGGCTCCAGCCCCTTGTTGAGCAGGAAGCTGTCGCCGTAATTGTCCCCGAGGTCCACGGGGCGCATCTCAGCCTTGCCGTCCTTCACGACCACGACCATGCTCCCCTTCTGGGTCTGGATGACCGCCTGCTGCGGGACGAGGATGGCATTCTTCAGGACCAGCCCGGAAATGGTAACGCGCACGAACTGCCCGGGCAGGACGAAAAGATCGGGATTCTCAAATTCCGCGCGGGAAGCCACCACGCTGGTGCCGGGATTGACCTGCTTGTCGATGAAGGTGATGGTCCCCTTCTTGTCATAGACGGTGCCGTCGGCAAGACTGATTTGGGCGGTGATGCCGTCCTCGACGAGGCGCTTTTGCACGGCGAGGGCGCGCAGGCGCATGAATTGCGGGCTGGGCACGGAAAAGTTAGCGTAGATGGGATTGACCTGATTGACCACGGTGAGGAGGCTTCCATCCTGCGAGCCAGCGGTGATGAGGTTGCCCACCGTGCGGTATTCCTGACTTGCGTAGCCGGACACGGGCGCGGTTACATAGGCGTAGCCGAGCTTGATTTCCGCTTCGTTGAGCGCGGCCTTGGCCGCGTCGAGATCGGCCTTGGCGCTGTTGAAGGAAGCCTGCGCGTCGTCGCGGTCCTTCTGGCTCACGGCGTTGCGGGCGTAGAGGGGCCGGACGCGGTTGAGGTCCTGCCGAGCCTGCGTGAACTTGGCCTGCGCCTGCGCCATGACGCCCTGGGCCTGCTGCACGGCGGCCTTGTAGGTATCCGGCTCGATTTCAAAGAGCAGGTCTCCCTGCTTGACGTACTGGCCTTCCTTGTAGGCGCGCTTCATGAGGATGCCCGACACCTGCGCCCGCACCTCTACGGCGCGGGAGCCCTCGGTCTGGCCCACGTAGGTAAGGGTAATGGGGACGTCGCGGGCCTCTACCGCCATCACACCCACGAGGGGCGGCGGCAGGGCGGCGGCCTCCTTTTTCTTGTCGGCATCGCAACCGGACGCCAAAAGAAGAGTCATCACCCCACAGGCATACAGTAAAAAGGCTAATGCGCCGGATGCAATCTTCATCGCAGAATCCTTTGTTCCCCCATCGGCACCGTCGGGAAGCGCATTGACACGTTGACGCCGCTTCGACTACTCAAGGGGTACAGATTTTTATCGGAAAGTACCATGTCCCTTTTCCGGAGGAAAGGGTACTATACCTATAAATCGTTACAGGCGGTTGAATCATGCGGTATTTTATTATCCGTGGCATTCTCATCGGCGGTTCCCTTGGCGTCTTCTACGCGCTGGCCGGCTTTTCCGACAGCCTGCCCCGCGCTTTCGGCGTGGGGATGATCGGCGGCGCGCTGGCGGGCCTGACGCTGGCCATTCGGCAGCGGAAGAAAAAGGATCGGCCATGAGCCGGCCAAGCGGCAACGAGCCCGCGCCCGAAGCCGACGAGGTCCCTTTCCTTCCGTTTGCCTCCCGCGCCCCCGCAGGGCGTTTCCTCGGGGTTCCCTTCTTCCACCCCCCTCTCTCTTCCCCCGCCCTCTTCAATCCGTGGGCCTATCTCTTCGGCCCCTTCTATTTCTTCGCCGTCGGCCTGTGGCGCAAGGGCCTCGTGCTGCTGACGGCGGGGGTCTTCGTTTTTGTCCCCACGCTCGCCCCCACGGAGGTGACGCCGCTCGCCTCCATCCTGCACGAAGCCTACGCGCCCTTCCCGGAACTCCTCCAAGCGATTGCCCTCTTGTTCGTCATCCTCTGGTGCCGGGGCCACCGCTGGATCGCCGCGATCACGGGGCTTTCCCTTGTGGCGGTCTTCGTGGGCGGCGCTGTCCACGTGCCCGGCCTGCGCTTCGACTACGCCAACGCCTACGAGTGGCTGACCGCGCCCATCCTGTGGAAAGCTCTCATGCAGGTCGAAATCTTTTCCCTCCTCGCCCAACGGCCCGTGGCCGCGCTCGTTTTTCTCCTGCTCGGCGGGGGCTTCTGGTATCTCGGCCTGCCCCTTCACCTTTTCCTCTACACGCTGCCTTCCATCCTCTACCCCGTCTTTTGCGGCATGATGGCCAACTACGACCTCTACCGCCACAAGGCCCTGCGCGAGGTCTTCTGGTGGTAATCCGCTGAAAACTCTGATACAAGGCAAGACACTATCAGACCCTCATGCGGAAAGTCCCCCCTTCCAAGGCGGCCCCCCGGCGGCCTCCCGCCACCACAGGAGAACAGCCATGAACCTCATCTTCCTCAAACCGGAGGCCGTGCCCGAAGCTTCCGTCCTCGACTACAAGGCGGAACACCTGCGCCACGGCGAAGACAAAATACACGGCAGTGCGCTTCTGGACGCGCTGGACTACGCGGAATGGCTGCAAAGGGTACGCGACAACGCGGATGCACGGACCGTCCTTGCGGGCTGGGCGGTGGCGAGCACCTTTTTCGCCATCCGCGAGACCGACGGCAGGATCGTGGGCATGGCCGACATCCGGCATTCTCTGGAAAGCGCCTTCCTGCGGCGCTACGGCGGGCACATCGGTTACGGCGTCCGGCCCACGGAACGGAGGAAGGGCTACGCGACGCGCATCCTGCGCATGGCCCTCGACTATGCCCGCGGCCTCTCTCTGGATACGGCCATGCTCGGCTGCACCAAGGAAAACGCGGCGTCCCGCAGGACCATCCTGCGTTGCGGCGGCGTGCTGGAACGCGAAGACGTGTTCGAGGGCTCGCCTGTGGAAATCTATCGGATCGACCTGCGGCCCGCCTCGCAGGATCAGGCCGTGTCGTCACAAGCCAGATAATGGATTGAGAGCAGGGAAAGAGCCACAAACGGCGTGGACCTTATTTCTGTAATGAACTTTCCATGTTGAAAAAACTGGAGACGCTCCACGCCCCTCCTTCTTACACTCTCGGGCCTGTCACCCCTCTTTCGCATAGCCCCATTTTTTAGAAAGGGTGGGGAAAAGCATTCTCCCCGCCGGAGTACAGGGCAAGACGTCGAAAAAAAACGGCACCTTATGTGGTGAGCGCCAAGACGCCCCAGCCGCGAGAGAAGACTCCCTCCGCCCTTCCAAAACGAAGCCTCCCGGACAGCGCGGGCTATCCGGGAGGCTCGGTGCGAGAGGGGAATCCCTCCCTTTATTTCTCTTCTTTCTTGGCTTCTTCGCGCAGGCGCAGGCCCAGTTCGCGCAACTGCTTGGCGGAAACCACATCCGGCGCGTTGGTCATGAGGCAGGTAGCCTTCTGCGTCTTCGGGAAGGCGATGACGTCGCGGATGGAAGGCGACTTCGACATGAGCATGATCAGGCGGTCCAGACCGAAGGCGATGCCGCCGTGCGGCGGCGCGCCGTGCTCAAGGGCCTGAATGAAATAGCCGAACTGCGATTCGTACTCTTCCTTGGAGAAGCCGAGCGCCTCGAACATGTGGCGCTGCACCCCGGCCTCGTGAATACGGATGGAGCCGCCGCCCACCTCGTTGCCGTTCAGGACCATGTCGTAGGCGCGGGCCTTGGTGGAAGCGGGATCGGAAACCATCTTTTCAAGATCGCCGTCCTTGGGCGAGGTGAAGGGATGGTGGCAGGCGACATAGCGCTTCTCTTCCTCGCTGTATTCGTAAAGCGGGAAGTCCGTCACCCACAGGAAATTCCACGCGTCCTCGGGGATGAGGCCGAGCTTTTCGCCCAGATGCACGCGCAGGTTGCCGAGGGCCGCGTTGACCATGCCGGGCTCGCCCGCCTGGAAGAACACGATGTCGCCCACGGTCAGGCCGAGCGCGTCGGCAAGGCCCTTGCGCTCCTCGTCCGAAAGGAACTTGGCGATGGGGGACTGCCATTCGTTTTCGCGGATTTTGATCCACGCGAGGCCCTGCGCGCCGTAAATCTTCACGAATTCGGTGAGTTCGTCGATTTCCTTGCGGGTCAGGCTCTCGCCGCCGGGCACGCGCATGGCCTTGACCAGCTTGGCCGAGGCAAAGAGCTTGAAACCGGACTGCCGGACGATGGAGGTCACGTCGCACAGTTCGAGGCCGAAACGGGTGTCGGGCTTGTCCACGCCGTAGCGAGCCATGGCCTCATCCCACGTCATGCGCGGGAAGGGCTGCGGGATGTCCGCGCCGAGCGCCTCCTTGAAGACGCGGATCATGAGGCCCTCAGCCATGTCCATGACCTGCTTCTCGTCAGCGAAGCTCATTTCGATGTCCACCTGCGTGAATTCCGGCTGGCGGTCGGCGCGCAGGTCTTCGTCACGGAAGCAGCGGGCGATCTGGAAATAGCGGTCGAGACCCGCGATCATGCAGAACTGCTTGAACTGCTGCGGCGACTGCGGCAGGGCGTAGAACTGGCCGTGGTTGAGGCGCGAGGGCACGAGGTAGTCACGCGCGCCTTCGGGGGTGGACTTGGTGAGGATGGGCGTTTCGACTTCGAGGAAGCCCTGCGAGGCCAGCTCGTTGCGGATGGCCATGGCCGTGCGGCTGCGCAGCTCGAAGTTGCGGGCCATGCGCGGACGGCGCAGGTCGAGATAGCGCCACTGGAGGCGCAGGTTTTCGCCCGCCTCCACGCGGTCCTCAATCTGGAAGGGAGGCGTCTTGGAAGTGTTGAGCAGCTTCCACTCGCTGACGACGACCTCGATCTCGCCCGTCTTGAGGTTGGGGTTCACCATGCCCTCGGGACGGGGACGTACCCTGCCCTTCATGGCCAACACGTATTCCGAGCGCAGCGCACCCGCCCGCTCGTGGGCCTCGGGCGCGTGCTCGGGGCTGAAGACGATCTGCGTCAGGCCGTAGCGGTCGCGCAGGTCCACGAAAATCAGGCCGCCGTGGTCGCGCCGGTACTGCACCCATCCCATAAGACAGACTTCCGCCCCGTCGTCGGCCAGCGTCAACGCCCCGCAGGTGTGGCTGCGTTTCCAGTCGCCGAGCGCCTCGCAGCGGACCGACACTTCCTTCACTTCTTCGCTCATAACATTCCTCTATGCCCGCTGGGGGCTATTTTTGAAGCCGGGCCACGACATCGGCAAACGCCACGGAAGCCTGTTCGCCGCTGTCCATATTCTTGAGCATGACCGTCCGGGCGGCAAGCTCGTCTTCACCGATAAGCAGACAGAAACGCGCGCCGGATTTCCCGGCCTGACGCATGGCGCTCTTGACGCTGCGCACGGCGAATCCCATCTCGCCGCGGAAGCCCGCGTCGCGCAGGGCCTGCGTCAGGGCGTAGGCGGAGTCGCGGGCGGCGTCGGCCAGCACGACCACGTAAAAATCGGGACGGGCCGCTTCACGATCCTCCTCGGAGTCGGGCAGCAACAGGGCCAGCCGCTCCATGCCGCAGGCGAAGCCGAAGCCGGGCACGTTGGGGCCGCCAAGCTGCGCTACAAGGCCGTCGTAGCGTCCGCCGCCCGCCACAGTACCCTGCGCGCCGATTTCGTCGGACACGATCTCGAAGGTCGTCCGGGTGTAGTAGTCGAGCCCGCGCACCAGCCGGTGGTTGATGACGTAGGGCACCTTTTCCGCATCCAGCAGGCGGCGCACGGTATCAAAGTGCGCGGCGCAGTCCGGGCAGTTGTGGTCAAGAATCTTCGGCGCGGCGGCGGTGTGCTCCTTGCAGGTCGGGACCTTGCAGTCCAGCACGCGCAGGGGATTGGTGACCATGCGGCGGCGGCAGTCCTCACACAGACAGTCCGGGGCCAGGCTTTCCAGCCAGTCGCGCAGAATCTTGCGGTAGGAGGGGCGGCAGTTCGGGCAGCCCAGGGAGTTGATCTGAAGCGTGAGTTCGCCGAGATTCAGCCTGCCCAGAAAGTCCATGAGCATGCAGATGATTTCGGCGTCCGCTTCCGGCTCGCGGGGGCCGAGGCATTCGCAGTTGATTTGATGGAATTGGCGCATGCGGCCCTTCTGCGGGCGCTCATGGCGGAACATGGGGCCGATGGTGAAGAACTTGCTCACGGCCTCGCGGGCATGCACTCCATGTTCAATATACGCGCGCATCACCCCCGCCGTGGCCTCAGGCCGCAGGGTCATGGAGCGTTCCCTGCTGTCGGCAAAGGTATACATTTCCTTCTGCACCACATCGGTTTCCGTGCCGATGGAGCGGCGGAAAAGGTCGGTATATTCCAGAAGAGGGGTGCGCAGTTCACCGAAGGCGTAACGGGGGAATACCTCGCGCGCCGCCTGCTCCATACGCAGGAAGAGGGCGCTGTCTTCGGGGAAAAGATCGGCAAAACCTTTAATGGCCTGAATCTGTGCCATGATAAACTCCGTGGATGCGCGGATGCGGTGTCCG
>OFGN01002119.1_pt1 | contig 11461 bp, 13 predicted proteins | sample 1521821 | NCBI WGS metagenome assembly OFGN01 (sample SAMEA3504094, study PRJEB24116) | mouse gut metagenome | biome: mouse gut; feature: mouse-associated habitat; material: faeces | place: Denmark | collected 2011
CGGCAAAATTTGCCGCCCGCGCCCCACCGCGCGCCGTTAAAAGCTAACCGCGGGTAAACGAAGCGAGATAATTGTACAGAGTATTGTAGTAGCTGTCCAGATACTTCTGCGCTACGGTGTCCGCGCCGTACAGCGCCAGCCGCTCGTTCGGGTCCTCGATAGTCATATAGTAATCCCTGACCGCCGTGTACCTTTCCAGATAGGAAAGCTCGTAGTCGACAAGGTAGCCAGAATTGTCGTTGCCGTCGTCGCCCGTATCGCCGTCGCCCGTCGGCTCCTTCAACGACATATTGAAAATTAGCTGTTCGCGCAGAATTTCTATTTTGTACTCGCACTCCGCCGTCAGCTCGGCGGCAACCTGTTCGTACACTGCGGAGCTTTGCATACAGTTGGAGTAGCACAGCCGTCTGTACTCCGCCAGCTCGGCGGCAAGCTTGTGTTCCAGCTCATTTTTCTTCTGTTGAGCCGTGCGCAGAAGTTTAAGCTGAATGGTCTGCAACGCCTTTATTTCGTCTTCGCTCAAAGTTATTATATCGAAAGTCATTTGCGTTCCTCCCACTCGGCGACGAGCTTGCTAACCTTACCCGTGCCGTTGACTTCGAAGGTAAAGCTTTCCGCCGTTTCGTCTATTCTGTGCGTGCCGTAGCTCTCCACACGGCGCACCCTGCCGCCGCAGTTGACTGTAAGGGCGGAGCCGCCCTCGCCCTCAAAAGTTACGCGCCGCAACGCCGCGCCCTTGCCCGCCGCAAAACGGAAGGGCGCCGAAACCCATTTGCGATTTACGTCCGCCACGCCCTTTTCGAGTTGACAAAGGGTGGTGTCCCTGAAACAGTACAGCCCCTCGTCGGTGTAAAAGAACAGACTGCAACCGTCGGCAAAGCGGGTGCAGTTGCCCGTCGTTACGTCGTATTCGAGTAAAGTGTTCACGCCGCCGCACACGCCGTCTATATAGATATACCTGTCGTCGTACGCCCTTGCGGCGGTAGCCGTAAAGCCGTTGCCGCACACGCCCAGCGGCGCCTCGCGGACGGTTTGCCCGTCTATGCAAAACAGCCCGTTTTTTGTAAAAACGTACAATTGCCCCCTGCATATTACCGAAGTATTGTCTATAACCGACGGCAAAGACACGCTCACGTCCGGCTCTAAACGGAAGTGGTGGGCGTCCCCCAACGCGCGCATTACGCTTATGCCGTACCTGCGCACTATAAGCAATTTTTCGTCCTGCGAAAGTATGTTGCACACCTCGCCGCCGAGCGGAGCCAGCCTTATACGCCCGCCCTTATCCACGCCCTCCGTCCAATCCTTCACGTCGTAACTCGACCAACGCAACAGGTAAGGGTCGTTGTAATCGCGGGCGAATATTCTGCCGTAATGCCACGCGCCGCACAGCACGCGGTTGTCGGTATAGGCGGTGGTGTGCCCGTCGGGATTGAAAACTCCCATTCGGTTGTTGCTGAAAACGGCGTAAGAAATTTTATCGTCTACCACGCAGGAGGCAATAATCGGTTTGGAAGAGGACAGCACACCGTACGCCTTTAAAGTGGTAAACTCGGTGGTATTCCACTTGTAGAACTGACCGTATCCGTTAATGACGATTGTAAACCCCAAAGCGGGCAGAAAATCGGCAAACTTAACCTTATATACCATATACGAAGGCGTTACGGGCACGGGCGTAAAATACGCCTCTATTCCGCTTTTATCCTGTTTATATCCGCACCGTTCGGCGCAAAAGTCCTCCTCTCCGCCTATAATCACCGTCTTTTTTACCGTTGTAGACAACGTTAAAGGGGCGCGCTTAGCGTGCGCTATCATATCCACCTCCTCGGCGGTATTCTGCCCTTAACCGTACTGCGCGCAAGCAGATTTTCTATTTCCGCGCGGTATCTGCCCTCCCACAGCGCGTAAGCCGTGCCGTCGCCGCACACTAAAAAGTACTCCGCCGCAACGCCGTACTCGGCAAGCCTTGCCCCTACTGCGAAAACGGGATAAAAAAACTCGTCCTCTTCGTCGAGCGCGGGCGGCAAATATTCGTAGTAAACGGTTATATTTTTGCAGTCGGTCTTTAAATAGTTGGGGCATATGTGCCACTCAATCGCCTTTTCGCCGTCGGTTACGCGGGTAATTTTAAGCGGAGCCTTTAAAAATTGCGAAAACGCGTATTCGCCGTTTTCCGAACTCATACTCTCCTGCGTGTCAAGCGGAAAGTAGCCGCGCGCCAACTCGTCAAGCACCGCGTTAAGGTAGGTAAGCAACGCGCGTTTTAAGCGCGTTGCCGCTTCGTTAGCGGAGCCGCGCTCCACGGCGTCCGCCTCCTCCGTCCTTCCTACAAGGCGCATTGTTTCGCATAATAATTCTTTTACTGTCATTGCGCCCTCCCTTTAAATCAGCCGTCAGTAAGTAATATTGCGCCCTGTCCGCAGGGCTTTTTGCACACGAGTTCGGCGTACTTTACAAGCGTTGCCGAGTAAGCCGCCTTGCCCGCAACTTGCCTTAAAATTCTGCCGCCCTCGTCTTCCAGCCACGCCCAATCGCACAGCTGGTTAAGCGCGAAGTCGTTTGCGTTCACAAAGTAAATTCTGTCGTCGGGGCAAAACTTATCCGCGTATACGGGCACATCGTTTACTATTATGCTTGAATATCCCGCCGCAATGTCGGTTGTGTTTACTATCCTGCGCGAGGAGCTCATAAGCTCGGCAATGCGCTTCCTCACTCCGTACGAGCATAAAATCATATTCACCTTGCCGTCCGCCCTCTCTTCCAGCGTATCGATAACGTCGATTATGTCGCTTTCGGTAAGCGCGGAGAGAGCGCACCTCTTTATATAAGGCTGGAAATAACTCTCAGTATTCTTATCGTGCCCGTACAGTTCCGAGCCGTCGAAAATGCCGCCAAGCCCCGTAATTTCGTTGCCCTCCGCGCCGAAGAGGCACACCTTTTCGCCGCCTGAAACCGTTTCGTCCTTTAAGCTTACGCTTACCGTAATTTCCTTTTTGGCAACGTCCACGGCGGTTATTTCGCACCCCGACGGAGTTATGCTTCCCACCTTTACCTTTAAGCCCTTAAAGTAGCTTTTTGCGCTGTTTACGGAAAGAACGTAGTCCGACTTTTTTGCCGTTACCGTGCATATCCGACCATTGCCGTCGCCGTAAAGCATACGCGCAAAATTGGCTTTCGCGCCCGCTACAAGCCCCTCCATTTCGGCGTTTAAAAGATTTACGAACGCGCCCGCAGAGTTTTCCGAAGCGCGCAGTGCCTTGTCGGAAATTTCTATTGTGCCGTAAATATTTTTGAGCGGCAGAGTTATTCCGTAGTACCTGTTGGAGCGGGGCGCGGGCAACTCGCCGTCCTCGCTTCCCGCCACTACGCCCGCCATTCCGCCCTTGGCTATGGCAAGTTTCACGTCCTTGCCGAACACGTTTTCCCCCGTCTTTTCAATGGCGTTGAAAAAGGGCGAAACTTCGCCGTTGAGCTGAGCGTTTACCGCGTCGAGATAGTAGTTCTTTAACGCCGCGTCGGCGTTGGTTATGGTTATCAATTATTTATCCTCCTTACTGTCAAAAAGTTTGCCTGCAAGCGCGCCCGCCTCTTTAAGCGTAGTCGGCGTTCGCCTTGCCGCCGCAACCGCGCCGCCGCCCGTAACGAACGGCACGCCGCGACTTTTGAAAATATTTTCAAGGTATTCCTCTATAACGGCGTTTTTCTCCTCTTGCTTTAAAGGAGCCCGCCCCTCGGGCGCGCCGCAATTAGCCTCCGACGAGGGAGCGGACGCGTTTTCCGCAACTGCGGGCGCCTCCTGCTCTTTGCTCGCTTCAAGCTCTTTCAGCCTCTGACTGCGTCGGGTGAATTCGGCTTCGAGAGCGCGATAGGCTTGCATAAGGGTCGCAACGTCCTTAAACTTGCCAAGCTCCGCCGCAGTGTTTCCAACTTCCGCCTCCGCAGTGTCTGCCGTCTTGGGCGTTTCGTCCATACGATTATCCTCCATTCTTTACCTCCGTAATTTTGTTTTTATGTCTTTCGATATGCGCGCAAACGCGCTTTTCCATTTCCGGCGAAAGCCTGTGCGCAAGCAGGAACGCCGTGTGCTCCTCTATGTGAACGGCGTGCTCGTCGTAGTCTTTAACTTCCGCCGCATCGCCGCGCCTCATCGCCTCGTTTTCCTCCTCTGCGCGCTGCCTTTGCAATTTGGAAAGGTTTTTGCCGCCCGCATACCCGTTGTACCCCAAAAGCTGTAAAAGACTGCCCTTGACGTCCGAAGAAATTTCGCCGTCCTTATCCGAAAACAGCCCTCTGTCAATCATATCGTAAAGGGTAGCCCTGCGCCTTGCGGGCGTCATATTGGCGTCGCTGTCGGCTTCGAGCACTACGTCGTCGCCCGTAATATCGCTTCCCTTAAAGCTGACTGCGGAAAGGCTGTCGCCCGCGCCCGCATACTTAATCAGCCTTACCGACGGCGCAAACTGCCTGTACAGGCGCAGCAGCATTTTGCCTATGCACTTTAACGCCGAGCGTATCTGCTCGTAGCACACGTTCAGGCGCGCGTCGTCCTGCTCTATTATCAGCTGTAACCCCGTAGCCGAAGTAACCGACGAAAACACGCTTGCGTTCTGCGTAATGTCGTTGGTACCGGAAATTCTTGCAAACTCCCTTTCCAGCCGCTCCTCCTCTTCGGTAAACTCAGAGGGCACGGTGCCCAGAGTAAGCATTTCGGGCGGGGTAGCCCCCTGCCTGTAAACAAGCACTTTCCCCGGCGCAAGCCCGTCCTCCAACAGCTCGTCCGTATCGGTAGAGCCTTCCTCCACCGCCAGCATACCCATTGAAATTCTGTTCAAAAATTCGTGCTTGCGGTTCTTTACCGCGTTGTAGGCGCGCTGCACGGGTATCAGCCTGTCGACTATGCACTCGCCGAAAAAACTGCCCGCAAGCGGCATACAGTACTGTACCGCAAACGGATAAATCCGCCCGCCGTTGTCGCCGTTCACATACGGCAAATCGCCGTCGAACAGCAGTTTGTCGCCCGCCGCAATAGTAAGCCTGCCCTGCGGAAATTGGCAATTGGGGCGCACATATCTTTCGATTACCACCTCGTAGCCGTGTTTTACGGCGCGCGCGGAGGCTTTGCCCGAACTACCCTTTCCTATGGAAACTGAGGCGCGCGAAAGCGAGTAATCTTCTATGTCCCTGCCCTCCACCTGCACGCCGTACGCGGCGTAAATGTCCTCCGCGGGCACCGAGCGCGCGTGTATTATACTGCGCTGGTTGTACAAGTTTTCCTCCGAAAGCGAGTCGGGATAAATTTCGAAAGGCGACGCGACTACTATCTTCGCTTTACCCTCCCTCACGCTTGCGCCGTCGAAAGTCTTGCCCACTTCGTTGCCCGCGTCCGAGTCCCATATAATTTTATAGAACACCGTGCCGCACGCCTCCGACCACACGGTAGCCGCCGACAGAGCGCCGTCCATCCCGCAGTCCTCGCTTGCCGCGGCAAGAATAGCCGAAGAGAGCTTTGCCGAACGCCTGTCGTCATCGTCGTCGCTCGCCGCCCGTACGGTAAGCTTGGGGCGCGTGCCCGTAAGCTTGGAGCATCTGGTATCTATAATGGGCGCAATGTGGTTAAACACCCGCTTCTCCTGCCAGTAATAGCCGCCGCTTGCGTATTCCAACTCGCCCAGCGCGTTCACGTCGCAATATTGGTTTCCGCTCAAAAAATTGAGATTCAACTGCCAGCCGCGCTCTATCGTGCGCCGCTCCTCCTGCCGCCTTTTAAAGTCCGCTTGCAATTCCACTACAAGCGCTTTCTCCCGCTCAGCTGTATTATCACTTTCCTTCACCTGCGTCCTCCTTCAACATCTTTAAAAGTTTTTCCCTCTCCCGTTCAAGCTCCTCGTCGCTAAGCGGCGCAACCGCCTGACTTTCCATAAGCATCTTAACCGCCTTTATGTCGGGCGGAATTTCCCTGCGCGTAACCTTTTTCTTGACAAGCTTGAACTCGCCGTCAACTTCGGCGAATTCCTCCACAACCTCGCTTGCAGACAGCCCCACCGCGCACTTTGCAAGCGCGTTTTTAACGTTTTCCATTCTTTCCAAAAGTCGCTTTCAGCCTCCTTATCCTCCTCATTTTATCCGCGTGAATAATGCTTTCCGCCTCCTCTCTCTCGGCGGGGCGCGGACGGCTCATAACGTAGTACCTCAATTCGTCCATACAGTGGTCGTCCCTCTTGACGGGCGCGTCGCCGTCCGCCCAGAAGTAACCCGTAAACTCGGCAATCATATTCACGCAGGTATCGAATATATAGATGTCGGGCAAGCCGTTGCCGCGTTTGAGATACTCCTTTACTCGGCATATGCCCGCAAACACGTCCTTGTTGACCTTGGCGTTTACAAGCACGCCGCGCTCGCCGAACAGCTCGGCAACGCTCTTAGCCGAGGCGAGGGTGCGCTGGTTAGCCGCGCTGTCTATAAGCGCGGAAACCCTCCCCCGCCCGTCCGTCTTCCAGCCCAGTCGCCCGCTAATTTCGAGTATGCGCTTTGCGTGCTCGGCAACGTCCAGCCCCGCAGCAAAATGCTCGGCAATAACGTAAACGTTGCCGTCCCAATCGGTTGCGTACCAATGCGCCGAAAGCGGGTTGTTTAGTCCGGGGTCGATTGAAATGTTATCGTACCACTCTTTGGGCACGGAAAACGGGGGAATAACGTGGACGGAAAAGTCAAATTCAGGGTACACAAGCCCCGCCCCGCGCGAAAATTTTCCGTACCGTCTGCTGTCGAGGGAGTTGTCGTCAAGCGTCTTGGATAACAGCTCTATTTCCCGCTTGTTCAAAAAGGGATTATCCTCCCAGCTGACGAACTCGCACCACACTTCGGGGTTGTTGCGGCGGTTTAAATATATTTCGTTATATATAAACGTTTCGCCCTTCAACGGCGTCATCGTGCCGAATATATCCCCCCGCCTGTCCATAACGCGCATAAGGCACTCCTCGTAAACGTCCTTGGGCGGCTCCTCGTCAATCCACACAAAGTCAAGCGAGCACCCCTGAAACTTCTCCCGCCCCTGGTCGCAACTTTTAAACCCCAGAGTAGATATACCGCCGAAAACGTTTCTTATTTTAATCTGGTCGATTATTCCCGAGGCGGGCGCGTCCTTCCTGCCCGAAATCATAATTATATCGTCTATCCAGCTCTTTGGCAGGTACTTTAAAATTTTGCTCTGCGCAACGTCGCGCTGTACCTGCTGTGAAAGAGAAACCGCCCACCCGAAAACGTCGGGTTTATTCTTGCGGTAGGGGTGTATCCCCCTTAAAAGCCACAAAGCCTCCACAGCCCCGCACTCGGTTTTCCCCGAGCGGTTGCCTCCGAAAACCCAACGGTTGCGCTTTTTGCACTTGTGAAACGCCATCTGTTTTTTATGCTTCTTTCTGCCCGCGTTGTAGTTTAAAAGCGCGCCCTCGCTCTCCCTCCGCCTTTTAAGTTCCGCGTCGATTTCGGCAACGCGCAAAATAATATCTTCTCTATTCATAGACCTTTTATGACAAAATATCCGTAAATTCAACCCTTTCTTTAATATATAATTTGCGAGTATGAAACGCTTTACGGTGCTGTTGACAATACTGTTAATATGGGTTGCCGCCTTCGCCCCCGCCAAAGTTTACGCCGCCTCTCCCGTCTACGCAAGGGCGGCTGTGCGCGACGCGTATTTTTTTAAGGAAAAGGACAACACAACCGCAATGTTCGCCGTTCCGTATACGTACTGCATAGAGGTTTTAAGGGACGAAGGCGATTGGTATTACGCACGCTACGCAAGCGACGCGGGGCTGTACAAGGCGCTTTACGGCTACTGCAAAAAGGAAAATTTTACCCGCGAGAGCGGCGCCCCGCAAGTTACGTTTCTGTACAAGACGGTAACCGTAAAATACAAGGTTGAAGACAGCTCTTCCAGCCTGCCCGTACTCGGCGAAATTGCGGTAGAAGCGGCATACTACGGCACCTATTACTCGGGAGCCACCGTCTACTCCTACGTTTACTGTCAGGGAACGTTCGGCTATATCGAGGGAGCGAACGACGATTATCCCCTTAACGAGCCCGCACAAAAACCCGACGGCGACGAAAAAAACGACGGAGCAAGCGGCGGGAAATCGGGGCTGAATTTTGCCACAATCGCGTTTGTGGTAATCGCCGTGCTGTTCGCTCTCGTAATTTTAATAATCTACTTTGCAACCCGCAAGCCCAAAATCGACGGTTAAAAGCCGACCGCGTCAGTCGGGCGCGGGACTTATCAGGCACAGATACGCGCACAGCAGTTTATAGTCGTCCAACCCTCCCCTTCTCAACCCCTGCGCCCTGCGCGCAAACTTAACCGCCGCCCTGTGCAGTTCGCGCTTTTCCTCCCCGTCCGCGCCGCCGCGCATCGCCGCATACTTTTTAAGCGCCAGCCTGTCCCTTTCCGTCAGCCCGCATATAACGCCGTCAAGCCGCGCCCACAGCTCGGCAAGCCTACCCTTCGCCTCCACAACCTTTGCCGCCCGCTCGGCATACGCGGCGCACCCCGCAAGATAATCGTTGCCCGCCGCCAGCCCCAACCGCAAAATAAGACGGTCGAGAGCGGCGTTCAAACTGCCCGCCGAAAAATAAAACCTCATTAAATTTTTTATACTCAACAACACCGCCTCCTTCCGCGCCGCGCATTTTTTAAGCAAAATCAAACCGAACGTTTGTTTGTTTTGCGTCTATATTATAACCCTTTAAATATGACAAAAAGCGCATAATTAAAAAATTTATGGCATAAAAAATAAAATTTTCGGCTATAAAAAATGTGAAAAAAGTAAAAAAACGCCTTTAAAGTTGAACGGCTAAATCCTTTACAAGCTCAACGCGAAGTGATATAATTTTTATAAGTATAATTATTTTAAAGTAGCCGCGCTAAGTTAAAGCGGCGGATAAAAGCGAAAAAAGTGAAAGCAAAAAAACACGTAACAATTGCGCTTGCGGCTTTATGCGCCGCGGCGCTCATACCGTCGGGCGCGCTGTTTGCCGATGCGGATACGGAACAAACCGTTTACCCGCAGGACTTCGAGCGCGAGCTGACTTTCGAAAGCCCCATACGCGACTACGCCGTATACGGGGATACTTTTGCTTTTGCCTACAACACCTCCGTTTGCGTGCTTGCATACGACGACAGCGGAGAGCGCAAACGCACGGACTTTACCCACGAATCGGAAGTTTCGCTGTTGGACTACGACGAAGAGGGCACGCTGTATTTTAAAAACACTTCGGGCATAACCTATAAATTTGCGCCCGAACTCACGCAAATCGAAAGCCACGACTTCCCGAGTACCACCACCTCTAAACTTGATATAGCCGACGATATTTTTTATACTTTGGCAAAGGCGGACGGAACTCTTACGTATTGGCATAGCGGCGAATATGAAGTAATCGACAATGGATTTTCAATAATTAAGCGTTACGCCGATACCGTTTACGCAATAAAGGACAACCTTCCTTATAAAATAGAAAGCGGCGCGGCAACGCCTTTAAACCTTGCATATACCGACTTTAACGGCGCCGACCACATATATTCGGGAGAGGCAAAAACGGCGCTGAAAGGCGACAATTACACTGTCAAAACGGCGATAGTGCGCGGCGGCTCCTACTGCACGCAGGTAGACCCCGACGAAATAGGCGAAAAATTCAAACAAATAAATACGCGCAAGTTAGACGGCGAAAAACCCTGCCTTGTGCTGTGCGAAACGGGCAACGCCTCGGTTATAGCAACCAATAACGGAATGTTTATAACGGCTACCGAAAACCTTACTGAATACGCCTACACGCCCCCCCTCAACGATTGGAAAACAAATTCGCAGGGCAAAAAAGCGGCGTACGCAATAGAAAACGTGGGCGTTTACTCCTCCCCCTTTATGTGCGCAAGCACGCGGGTTGCAGAGCTTGAAAGCGGCAGTAAAAACGTTGTGGAAGTAACCGAAAAATTTACCTGCGACTTTCTTAAAACCGTGTTTTACCGCGTAACTTTCACCAAGGAAGTGCAGGGCGAAAACGGTGAAAACGGCATACAGGTTGTAACGGGCTTCGTTGCAGCAAACTTTTTGACGGAATACGACTTTGCCGCAGAGGACAACCAGCCTACGGAGGGCGGCGACAAGGAATTTAAGTACGAAACAAACGTGCCCTCGGTTATACTCGCCATAATTATCGTGGGGCTTGTAATAATAGCCGTGCTGTATATATCGCTTGTAGGCACCAAAAACGGCAAGGATAAGAAAAAGAAGAAAAAAGTTAAGGAAAAGAAGCGCGTAGAAGAACCCGACGACTACGACGACGAAGAATAAAACAAACAAGGCGGCGTTTAACATAAACGCCGCCGTTCCTTTATTCCACGTCCTTTAAATATGATATAAGTATTTTTACGTCCTCTTCAACGGCGCTAAACCTGCTTTCGGATAAATCGTAACCAATAACCCTCTTGCTCCACTTCGAACAGCCTTTATCGCGCTCCGTAATTTTTCCGCTGATAGCACAGCAACAGAGTTTTGTATTGCGGTAGTAACTGCAACCAAATCTTTCGTATATAGATTTGCAACTGTTGCAATTAGCGCACGTTTTCGTTTTCTTCCTCGTTTCTTTCATTGTAAACAACCTCTATGTATTTTCGTATTTCAGTAATTTGAATTAGCAAATCGTTTAACGCCCTGCCCAAAAATCTTCTTTTAAGCCGTTCGCCGCATTTGGCGCAACCCCTATCGCAACCGCCTTTAACGTCCACAATCTGCCGCTTATCTTTGCAAAAACCAATCGGCGCTCTTTCAAACGAACGTACACCCTTTAAGTAATACCTTTCCAGATTGCCGCACCGAAAGCACTTATAAGTCTTTTTTTCCATAAATTACCTCTTTTACACTTATTTGTGTATAAATAGTAGCACACAAATACGTGTAAGTCAAGCAAGTTACACAATATTGTGTTACAATTTATTTAGGTATAGTTATGAAAACTTTTGGAGAAGAATTTAAATTTCAAAGAAATAAAGCTAAATTGACCCAACAAGAATTAGCAAACCTTATTAAAACCTCCCAACAAAATATAAGCCGTTGGGAAAATAATGAGGTTGAACCAGGCATTTCTCATTGTGTCGCTTTGGCAGATTGCTATAAAATTTCCTTAGACGAACTTGTCGGCAGAGAAGTCAAAAAATAATTTGTTTAAAATTGCCAACAACACCTATCCCTCTCGTCGCCTTTCGGCGCCACTCTCCCCCTTATTATATGAGAGAGAAAGCAAGGGGTTGGCTATTTTTAAACTTACCACCTTATAACTTGTCTTCCCCCTTAACAAAGGGCGAGCAATGTTTTCTGCAAAACAGCACAGTGCGCTGTTTTGGCATTGCGAGGTGAGTGAGCGCATACGTTCCGCAACAACGGTTGCCATTACCGTTGTTGAGAAAAGGTGCCGCCGT
>OFGN01002122.1_pt1 | contig 11449 bp, 14 predicted proteins | sample 1521821 | NCBI WGS metagenome assembly OFGN01 (sample SAMEA3504094, study PRJEB24116) | mouse gut metagenome | biome: mouse gut; feature: mouse-associated habitat; material: faeces | place: Denmark | collected 2011
TGTGTTAACGAATAACAGATAAACTTTAAATATATTATAGCGATACAAGGCTAATATCACAAGATTTATGTAGATACTCTTGAATATTGTTACCCCCCCACACTTTTATAAAGCGCAGGGGATTTGGTCATTGTGAACAGGCAATAGCTTCCTCTATAATTCGGAGAATATGTTTCCGTTTTTGGGGTGGAACAGACTTCAACCGCTGTGCGATGTGGGCAAATTCTTCCGGCGCTTCGCCGAACAATAGCGTGTCCGCAGAGACCTTGAGCGCCATGGACAGCGCCCGGATGGACTCGGAGGACAGCCCGGAGCGGCCACGCTCCACCTCCTGAATAAAATTGGCGGTATAGCCGGACAGTCGCGCCAGGTCTTCACGGGTCAGCTTTTGAGCCAGCCGCTTCTCCTTGATCCTGGCTCCCACCTCTATATTGATGTCTTTTAATGTCCGTGGCATAGCAACACACCGCCTTTTTTAGTAGTGTAACCCCATGCCCGAAAACATTACATAGATACAAGTTTGTAATCATAGGAGTAGCAATACACCGTATTCTGTGATATACTTGTCCCACCCTATTGGACAAGGAGGAGCAATATGGAATACGGATATGTTCGGGTTTCTACCAAAGAGCAAAATGAGGATAGGCCTACCCGTTTCAAGTGGAAATACAATGAGAACAACAACGGCTGCAAGCGGCTCAAGCGCCGGTTGAAGGAGCAGTTTGTTCAGCTTTATGATAAAGGCGTCCGCTGTTTCTATGACGGGGGAGCTCTCGGGGTAGACCTCTGGTCGGGCGAGCTGCTGCTGGAGCTGAAAGAGCAGCCGGAGTACAGTGATATCGAGCTGGTCCTTGTCCTTCCCTTTGATGGACATGACAGGGACTGGGACCCCAAAAGCCGCCGCCGGCTGTCTGTTCTGCGCCAGCACAGTACAGAGGTGGTCATTGCCGGAACTGCGGAAAATTCCCCCGTGACCAACTACAGGCTGAGAAACCAATACATGGTGGACCATGCCAGCTGCCTGCTGGCGGTGTATGACAACGACCGGAACCTCCGCTCCGGCACCATGCAGACGGTGAATCACGCCAGAAGGAAGCACCTTCCCATCACTTTGATCCATCCTGACTCCGCCGCTGTATCCTATGAAAACAAAATCTGATATAATTTATATCAGAAAAATGGGATAAGGTTGTGAGGAAATGAAAATTGCCTCATCCATCCAGATTCCGCCGCTGTGTCCTATGAAATCGGGATTGGGTGACAAAACCTCACCTATACAGGGGTGCCCTGGGCTGATAAAATGGGGGTGTATTTCAGGGCGGAGTAAGTTTAGGGCGGAGTAAGTGAGGGAGGAATGGAACGCGGCCAGGGGCGTAGTATGCCCTAACGCACCAAACCGAATCGACCTGGAAGTAAATAGACGAACAAGAAGATCACAGTTGCCTTTTGGGGTGGTTGTGGTCTTTTTTTGTTCAAAAATTGAAAGGAGCAGCAAATTATGAGTGAACCCAACAACACTTTCACGTTTCCCGGCATGGAAAACAGCGAGGAGCTGGACATCAGCGCCATTTTTGGCGGCGAAACCAGCGCAAGCGACATCAATCCCTTTGATGCCCCAGCGGTGCCGGCGGAAACACCGGCAGCACCCCAAGAGCAGCCCCGGGCAGAGTCTTCTAATGCTGCCGCAGAATCCGCCGCGGCCCCTGCACCTGCACCCCAGCCAAATTCTGGAGAGCTGTCTGCCCCACAGGCCCAAACACAGAAACCTGCCCCTGCCGCCGAACCTGCCAACCCCATCTCGGCGGCCAAGTCCCTGTTTGAGAAGGCCCCGGTGTTTCTCTACGGCAGCGCCCGGGAGGACATCGCCGACCCCGGCATGACCTTTGAGGAGCTTCGCATCGCCAAGTCGGAGGACTTCCCCGAGCTGGGCGAGGGCAAAAAGGTGTCCTGGACGGTGGAGTACGGCAAGACGGTGAAGGCCATCACCGACCCCAAGGGCACCACCATCGCCTCCGTCAAGAAAGAGATCGAGCTGTCCAAGGCGTTCCTGGACAACCTCAAAAAGGCCAAGAACAAGAACCCGGACTGCCTGGTGAAGCCCCGTGTCACCGCCCAGAGCAAGGGCATCGCCGCCTATAAGGGCGTGTTCGCCTCATTGGAGGAGGCCCGGGCGTCGGACAAGGCCATCTGCACCATCCCCGGCGCGGACGGCAGGGTGTACGAGCTGCGCAAAAACGAGCTGGGCGAATTCATCGCTCCCAAAGACTGCGTGATCGACCTGGAATCGGTCAGGGCCGGGTTTACCCCGGCCCTCCCGCTGGTTCCCATGGAGCTGCTGGCCCAGATCATTTCCTTCTTTCGGTGCTGCATGACCGGCCCCGAGGAATTTGAGGCACTGGCCCACATCCTCTGGGACAAGCAGGAGCAGGAATTTGTGGTGCGCGTCCCTGAGCAGACGGTGACCAAAGCCCACATCGACGCCGAGCTGAGCCGGGACGATCTGCCGGAGGAACGCTACCTCCACTATATCGACATCCACAGCCACAACAGCATGGAGGCCAAGTTCTCCTCTGTGGATGACAACGATGAGCGGGCCACCCGGATCTACATCGTGGTGGGACGACTGGACAAGTTTTTCCCGGATATCACGGTGCGGATGTCCTGCGGCGGCACCTATCTGACGCTGCCCCCGGGGTGCGTGCTGGAAAGCTTTGGCGCGGTGTTTCCCGCCGAGTGGCGCACTCAGGTGAAGCTGCTGCGCAGAAGCGTCCCGCCGGTGCTGCGTCCCATGACCGGGACGCCGGGGGAGAAACTCTGGGAGGCTCGCCAATGAAGTTTTCTATGACCCGCCCGGTGAAGATCGTCATGCTGGGCGCGGGCGGCACAGGAGGCCACATCGCGCCCCACCTGTACCGGCTGCTGTACTCCCTGCGCCGCCCGGTGCGGTTCATCCTCTGCGACGGCGACGTGGTGGAGGAAAAGAACCTGGTGCGGCAGAACTTTACCCCCGCCGATCTGGGGGAGAACAAGGCCAAAGTGCTGGCGGAGCGGTATTCCGCCGTGTTCGGCCTGGAGACGGAATATGTACCCTCCTTCGTGGAGGATGAGGATCAGCTTGGCTCCCTGCTGGAACCGGGCTATCTTTGGATGCGCCAGCCCGGCCACGCTTACAACGTGCGGGTATCGGAGCTGGTGATCCTCATCGGCGCGGTGGACAACAACAAATCCCGGCAGCTGTGCCACCGGATGTTCTACCGGGCCACAGAGCTGATTTACATTGACAGCGGCAACGGAGAGTTCACCGGCCAGGTGGTGTGCGGCGTGCGCCGGGGCGGCAAAACCTATTACCCACCCATCGGCATCGTCTATCCGGACGTGCTGGTGGAGACGGACAAGTTCCCCACGGAGCTGTCCTGCGCCGAGGCGTCGGTGTCAGCCCCCCAGAGTATGGCGGCCAACATCACGGCGGCCACCATTGTGGTGGACATGGTCTACAACATTTTGGCCACGGGCAGCAGCACCGTACGGAAAGTAACCTTTTCCACTCAGACTGTCAACGTGCGGCCTGAGCTGCAAAAAACAAGTACAAGGAGGAAACAAGCGGCATGAGAACAAGAGTAGACGCGAAAGCGTTCATCCAGGCACTGGACAGGGTGAGCGGCCTGATCCGCAAATCGGCCATCCCCGTCCTGAACGCCGTGCTGGTTCGGTTCGAGGAGGACCGCTGTACCCTGACCTCCACCAACATAGAAGCCTACCTGTCCGCGGTGCTGCCCGCCCAGGGGGACGCCTTTGCCTTTTTGCTGGACCGCCCCCGCGAGACCGCCCGGGCCTTCCGGCAGTTTGAGGGCGAATTGGCCCTGGAGCAGACGGAAACAGGGGAAGGCGACCGGCGGCGGATCAAGCTGGTTCTGTCCTGCGGGCCCCGTTCCGCGGAGCTGCACCCGTTTCTGCCCGAGGATTTTCCCCGGTATCCGATCTGGGAAGCGAAGGACAGCTTCACCGCCAACGCCGCCCGGCTGTACGCCCGCGTGGAGCGGGTGAAATACGCTGTGGGGATTCCTCGTAAAGAGGAGGCCAGGGCCTGCGTGGTCAGCGTGCAGTTCAGCGGGAACCGCGTCTACGCTTTGGACGGCTGCCGCATGGCATGGGATACCGACCCGGAGCTGGATGTGCCCCGGCCCTTTATGGCAGCCCCAGACGCGCTGGAGCATTTGAAGCTGTTCGGGGATCAGGCGGTCTCCGTCCGGCTGGGGGAGCGGTACGCCGAGGTGGCCGATGGCGTGACGTCGCTGCTGTTCCGTCTGCCGGAGGGCGAGCTGTTCAAGCTGGACAGCGCCATCCCGGAGCGGTATCAGGTGGAAGCCCAGGTGTCCCCAGCGGAGTTCCTGGCCGAGCTGAAGTATCTGAAGCGATCCCTGCGGGGAAATCGCGCCCACATGGTGCGCTTCAGCGGCGGCAACCTGCTGGCCGAATCCGCGGGAGAGCGGTACGCCACTAAAATCTCGGCCACCGGGTGCGACGGCGTAGAATTTGGGTTCAACCTGGACTACATGGCGGACGCCCTGGAGCAGTTTGGCAAGGAACCATCTGTGAAAATGAAAGTAAGCGCCGGTTCCCTTGGCCCGATCATCTTTGAGGCCGATGGCCGGAACGACCACGCCATGGTGCTGCCTGTGCGGCTGAAAGAAGCCAGCAGGGCCGCGTAAAAAGGAGAAAACTATGGATTTCAAAGAATTTAACAGGCTCTACCGCAAGGATACTATCTCGTTTTTGATCGCCCTGAACCTGTACCTGGGCTACGGAAGCACCGTACTCAGGGCGGGCTCCAGGGAGGATCTTTCCGGGGCGGCGGCCCTGGAGATCTCAAGCCTGTTCGCGGAAGAAAAGCGGGATCACATCATCGAAACGGCGCGGAAGCTGGCCGAGATGGAGCCCAACGATTTGATCCCGTACATCTCCCAGTGCGGCATCCGTGCCGGGGCCAGCAGCTCGGATGAGCCTGGCGTCTGCCCGGTGTGCGGCGGCAGGATCAGGTACGACCACCAAGGCTCCTCGGAGTGGAACTTCATCCTGACCTGGCAGTGCCTGGACTGTCAGGCCACCGGCGAGGAGAACCACCACCTGGTGTTTGACGCCCACTATAACCTGCATGAGAAGAACGGGGATCCCATTCCCCGGAGATATCAGAAATAGGAGGAGAGCGCACAATGAAAACCGTTTATATCCCCACCGGGACAGAAGTTTCCCATATGAACCTAGCCACCGGGCATTTGGTGGTAGACGGCAGCCTGACCATCACCGGCACGCTCAAGGCCAAAACCATCGGAGGCCGGGGCTTCGTGGAGGCGGGCACTGTGTCCGCCGACGGCATCCAGGTGGATGATCTGAAGGCGGTCAGCGTCACCTGCCGGCGGCTGTACGCAAAGCGGGCGGAGGCGTCCCAGATCTTCGCGTCGGAGGGCATTGACGTGTCCTGTTTCCTGGGCGCGGACCGGGTAGTGACGCCCAAGCTGACCGTGGCTCTCAGCGACATCGACGAGGTGACGGTGGATGAGACTGTCCACCTGCCGCCGAAAAAGCGGAGCCTGCTCCGCTTCTGGCTGGCGTCCGCCTTGCGGTCGCTGTTGATCAGGCTCACCGCAGATGACGGGAGCCAGGTAATCGACGCGGAGTATAAGCCCGCAGATGAGCACAAAAATGTATACCAAATCGGAGCCCAGCGCAATGGGTCCGATTTGGAGAGGAGGAGTGGCGAGACAAATGAGCGTTCGGCGTAGCCGGAAGCAAAGGATGTGAAGCCTATGACAACGAGGCTGCGGGCGAACCAAGGGACAGGGAGCGGCCGCTTCCTGTCCTCCCATTACATCGAGGAGGTCAAGAAAATGTCCCACAAATCACAGGAAAGGAATATGCGCAGGCTGGCCGGGCTGCTGGGCCAGGAGCTGAGCTATATCTGGGGCGGGAAAGAGAGCGGCCCCAACGGCGCGAAGAAGCAATTTTTGAATACGGGCCGGACATTCCTCCGGGCGCTGGGCAAAGACCTGGGCCTGCGGGACGCCGAGGCGCACTCTAATCCCGGCGGCATCGCCGTGCCTGGGGACTGCTCCCTGATCGGGATGTGGCAGACCAACGGGCTGTATGTCCATCTGTCCCAGCCCTGCTGCGACCGGGAGCGGGTGCTGCTCTACCGCACCGTCCGCCACAGCAAAGACTACACCGGCGGGCGGAATCTGTATCTCACCCGCCGGGATCTGGCGGAGATGAGCTATCCCGACCTGCTGTTCCTTCTGGCGTCGGTGCGGGAGGAGGGCGCCCATGAGCGGGCAGCCTGACGTATCTCAGGCCGGACAGCGCAGCTATGCCCTGGAGAGGCTGCGGGGGCTTCAAAGTGAAGTCCCCCAGCTCACCCAGGCCATGGTGCTGTGCCGGGCCAGGGTGGAGCAGCACCGAAACACCGACCTTGCCGCCGCCCGGGACGAGTACAATGATTTGCAAAATGCCCGGAAGCGGCTCGCTGAGGCGTTGGGCGAGGTCCAGCTTTTGCTGATGGAGGTGGAGGAATACCATCTGGCCGCCAACGCGGGACAGCTGAAGGAGGGCCTGCTGGGCTTTGACCTGCTGAGCAATACCTACCGCCCGGTATACGACGCGCTGAACGGCTTTGCCGCCCGGCTTCCCGTGGACGGAACTACCAACGCCCAAGTGGTGGGGCGGCTGATGAACAACATTAAAATGGGCTATTACCCCACCGACCCGGACAACATCTCGCTGATTTTGAAGGGCGTCCAGTTCCCGGAGGGTGTCACCACCAACCTGCTGGACCCCTGCTGCGGCTGCGGAAAGGCTCTGCGGCAGATGGCCGACGGGAACAACTGCTACACCTACGGCGTGGAGCTGGACGGGGCCCGGGCCGATGAGGCACAGACCCGGCTCCATCGGGTGGGCTTCGGCAGCTTCTTTTTCAGCCAGGTCAGCGCCAACGCCTTTCATCTGCTGTTTCTCAACCCGCCCTACCTGTCCGTCCTCAATGAGAGCGGCGGCCGGGCGCGGCACGAGAAGCGGTTCCTCATCGAAAGTCTGGGCACGCTTGCCCTGGGCGGGCTGCTGGTGTATGTGATCCCCTATTACCGGCTCACGCCGGATATTTGCCGGGTACTGACGGACAATTTTGAAAACCTGAGCCTGTGGCGGTTTACCGATGCCGAGTTCAAAAAGTTCAAGCAGGCGGCCATCCTGGGCACTCGAAAAAAACGGGATGTTGTTCCCCAGGATACCCAATGGCTGGAGTGGTTTTCCACCCATCCCGGTTCCATTCCCTGCCTCACGGAATTGCCCGAGGGGCGCTACGCGCTCCCAGCCAAACCGCTGGAGGTAAAGACCTTCCGGGGTGAGAAGTTCAACAAGAAGGAGCTGGAGCGGCAGCTGGGCCGTTCGGACAGCTTTCAGCGGATGATGGCCCGCAGCGAGCTGGACAGCGGGGTGAAGCGCCCGCCGCTGCCCCTGTCCATCAGCCAGATCGGTCTGATCGGCGGCTCGGGGTTGATTAACGGCCTGATCGAGTGTGACACGCCCCACGTCATCAAGGGACGGATTGTGAAGGTGACCCGGAACGAGACGGAGGAGCAGTTTGACGCCAAGGGGCGGCACACTGGCGCTGAGCTCCACGAGACCATTACCAACAAAATGATATTCAACATCTTGACGCCCAACGGCTTCAAGGCGCTGACGTAGAGGAGAATTTTTATGAGTGTTATTACTGTGAATCCCCGGTTCAACCCGGGCAGGCTGATGATTACCCGCAACGCGAAGAATGCGCTCCCCCGCAGAGAGGTGGACGCCGCCATCAACCGTCACCTGAGCGGGGACTGGGGCGATGTGTGCCAGTCCGATTGGCAGCGCAACGAGCAGGCGCTGCGCGATGGCGACAGGCTGTTGTCTGTCTACCAGACCCAGGCCGGCGAGAAGTTCTGGATCATCACGGAATCGGACCGTTCCACCACCACCGTCCTGCTCCCCAGCGACTGTTGAGGGGGTGGGCGCGTGAGTATGAAGCTGAACCTGAAACTGCTGTCCACCCGGTTTTCCCAGGCGAAGGAGCAGCTGTATGTGCCGGATGACGGCGTCAACCCCTATCTGCTGGAGCATATTCTGCGCCCCAATCTAGAGGGGGAGTTTCTCCGCCTGGGGGACATCGACTTTGACGCTTTTGAAGCGGACGACGTGCCCGCGCTGGAGGAGTATTACGACAGGCTGTATAAAACGTCGCAGAATCTCGCCCAGTTCGCGCAGACTGTGGCCCGGGTTCCGCCCGCCCCCAAGGCGGCGCGCGTGTTTTGCTGAGGTGCCGCCATGGAGGATCTGAGTTCTTACTTTTTCCATATGCTGTACCTGGCGAAAACGGTTCATGACAATCCAAGATTGAAAAAAGGGTGGCCGTCGTTTAACAGCATTCCCCTGGATGAAGACGCGTTTTATGAGCTGTCCATGGAATTGGCTGTGTCGATCTTTGAAGATACCAGCAGCTACTATAACGAGGAATCGGGTATAGAGACCTGGGTGCTGTCCGATCCCATGGTAGACCGCTTCTGTGAGCTGTGCGCACGGCTTGAAACGGAAAAAGGGCTGGAGGAGGGGATCAACCCCTACCGCCGAAACGCCGAGCAGGTGATCCACGAGGGTTTCCGTCTGAACAGCTACAGCTATGACTACGGCTGGCGGCTGTCCGCCGGTGATCGGGGACGCTGGTGTGTCCTGTTTTTCTCGAACGAGGAGTTTTATGGGCTGGAGGAACTGCCCATGGCATTTATGGAAATCCTGGACGGGTTTCAAGAGCTGAACCGGCAGCTGGAAGCGGTGCTGGGTCTGAACAAGATCGTCCCCATCTACTCGATGCCAAACGAATGGAAGGAGGCTGCGTGATGCGGCCAGAATTTGATATGACCATCCACATCAGCACCGAGCGCGGCGAGGTGGTGGTGGAGCAGCAAAAAGCGGGCGGCGTCACCACCCATAAAAACATCACGCCCCAGGCCCTGTGCGACTGCTTCCTCACCAGCCGTTATGATGATGAACGCCGCCCTACCGGGCTGCTGCCCGAGGGCTGCATCGCGGTGGTGATGGAGAAGAAGTACGTCACCTATTTCATGCGCTATCCGGAGCTGTACGCGGACATCACCTACTATGACACCGAGTACCGGGATTTCCCGCTGCCCCGGCTAGTGTTCGGCTTCCAGTATATGCCCCAGGAGGGCAAGGTGGCCGGATGCCGGGTCTGCGTGGTGAAGGATGAGCGATTGACCCCGGACACGCCCACTTACCGTTACCCATTTTCCAACGTGCATGGGAACAACAGCATCTGCACTGGGAACAACGCCCTGCCCATCTACAGGGACCCCGCCCGGCTGCACACGCTGATGGGCTATCTCCTGCGTCTGCCCAACAACAACGACCTCTATTCCAGGGACAACAACCGGCTCCATGCCGAGTACCGCGACCTCTTAGAGCAGATGAAGGGGAAAACGCCGTCCCACTATTACACCGATGTGCTGGTGCCGGACGGCGGAACACTGAGAGACTTTTTGGACGCGAGGTGAACACAGTGAAAGAAAAAGACCCGAGACAGATCCAGGCGGAGCTGGCCATGCCCTTCGCGCCGGAGGATTTAGAATGGCGGCTGCAAAAGGTGATCGAGGCAAGGGAACTGGGCATTGCCGTCCCCTACGTTACCAACCGGGCCATCATGGGCCGGCTGGATGACGTGGTGGGGGCGGAGAACTGGTACAACGAGTTCAAGCCCTGGCACGGCGCCGGCGGAAAAGAAGCCCAGTTGTGCGGCATCTCCATCCGTTATGGAGAGGGCTTCATCACCAAATGGGACGGCGCTGAGAATTCGGACATCGAGCCTGTGAAGGGCGGTCTGTCCGACAGCATGAAGCGAGCCGCCGTCCAGTGGGGCATCGGCCGGGTGCTGTATAACATGGATGTGGTCTTTGTGGACGTGGAAAAGCGGGGCAAGACCTGGTACATGAAAAAGGACCAGCAGGAGCGTTTGGACTACGCCTATCTCAAGATGTTGGGCAAGCTGAACCTCACTCCGGCCCCGGCCGGCGGTCTGCGGCCCCAGGCGGAGACGGAGGGCGGCGGCGAAGGCCCGGCGGGACAGGCCAAGCCGGCTGAAACATCCGGCGGTAAGACCGAAGGGATGCCTGCGGGCGGAAGCAAACCGGAGGGCATCACCTACATTATCCGCCATGCCCGGATCAACAAGGGCATGAATTCCAGCAGCACCCAGCTGAAGCTGGAGTCCTCCCAGGGGGACAAGCTGGAAGCCTTTGTGCGCGGAGAGCATCCCGAGCTGGCCGTGGGCGTTGTTTTAGCCAACGCAAAGCTGGAAAAGCGGCAGAAGGATACCGTGGTCTACTATATGCTGGAGGAGTTCAAAATCGCGGAGACACAGCCCCAGGCGGCGTAGAGAGGAGCGGAACATGGAGAAAATCCAAAGCTTTCAGATCACCGACATGACCATCGCCGGGTTCAAATCCTATGTGGAGCCTACGAACCTGGTGTTCGGCAATCCTACAGTCATCACCGGCGGCAACGGACGGGGCAAAACCAGCATCGCAGACGCCATCGCCTTCGTAGTCACCGGCCTCCCCTTTTTCGGGGAGCGGGGCATCGACCGGCTGCACAACGAGGTTCAGCCCGATGTGTCCATCACCATGAGCTTTGTGGATGAAACGGGCACGGCCCATGTGCTCACCCGCACCCGGCACAAAAACCGCATGACCATCCTCTATGACAGCTGCGAGATCCGCCAGATGGATCTCACCGAACTGTTTGGAGAGAAGGACGTATTCCTGTCCATCTTTAACCCTCTCTACTTCATCGAGGAGCTGGGGGAGGATGGCAAAAACCTGCTGGAGCGGCACCTGCCCCTGATTTCCCATGAGGCGGTGCTGGCCCAGCTCTCCGACGCCACCCGGGCGGCCCTGGAGCATGAGCAGCTTCTCTCGCCGGACACCTACCTGAAGAAAAAGCGGGCGGACATCCGGGAGCTGGAGGAGACCATCATCTACCTCCAGGGTCAGAAGGATCTGGCGGACAGCCAGGCCCAGGACTGGAGCAGGACTGTAGAGGGCCTGTCCGCCCGCCGCGACACCCTTATCAGGACGGTGGAATCCCTGGAGGCCAAGCGGTTCGGCGGCTTGGACGCCAAGGCCATGGAGCAGCGGCTGGTGGAGCTCAGCGCCCGCTACGACGAAGCGGCCCGGGACGGCTCGCCCCTGGACGCGGGAATTTTGGAAGTAGAGCGGAAGCTGGCCGCCCGGAGGGCGGAGCAATACCAGTCCCCCTACACCCAGGCCGTGGCCGAGGCCAACGCCCGGCTGGCGGAGCTGGCCGCACGCGAAGGCGTCGTCGCCCCGGACGACGACCTGCTGGCGCCGGC
>OFGN01002124.1_pt1 | contig 11427 bp, 10 predicted proteins | sample 1521821 | NCBI WGS metagenome assembly OFGN01 (sample SAMEA3504094, study PRJEB24116) | mouse gut metagenome | biome: mouse gut; feature: mouse-associated habitat; material: faeces | place: Denmark | collected 2011
TATTGAATTGGAGGTACAATAATATGTTTATTAATATACAATTATTCGCTCACAAGAAAGGTGTAGGTAGCTCAAGAAACGGTCGTGATAGTGAGTCTAAAAGATTAGGCGTTAAGCGTGCGGACGGACAATTTGTTAAAGCCGGAAATATTTTGGTAAGACAAAGAGGTACTAAATTCCACCCAGGTATGAATGTAAGCATCGGTAAAGATGATACATTGTTTGCCCTTGTTGATGGTATTGTTAGATTTGAAAGAAAAGGTAAGGATGATAAACAAGTTAGTGTTTATGCAGCAGAGTAATTTTATTGCTTGAACTTACATTAAAAATTAATTAAAGAATGCAAGTGCTTTTCGGCACTTGTTTTTTTAATTCAAATTTTTTGTTTTATTTTTGGGTGAGGTAGCATATACTTTTTTGAGGTGAAATATGAAAATTTTTGTTATAAAAGGTATGCTGAAGGGAATTGTGAAACTTGATACCAAATTGCATTTTGTTTGTGATAGTTTTGAGAAGATAGACAAAATAATATTGATTGAAAAAGATGGGATAAAAGTGGTGCAAAAATGTGACTTTAATCGCAAGATTTTGGGTGCTTATGTGCATAGTATTGTGCTGCTTGACAAAGAGGATTGTGTGCTTGCGACAGGTAGTGTAAATGGCAAAGTTGATATTAATAAGGTTATGATTGCTTATCGCAAAATTGCAATGAAGATTGAAAATAATAAGCAAGTATCCAAGCCAGTTCAAAATAAGCAAAATGTTGAAAAAAATGAAAATAAGTCGTCAAAAATCGACACTATTTTGCAAAATAACAAGGAAATTGTGCTGTCTAATGATAATTCCATAAGTGTGGGAAGTGAAACAGTTGACACAATAGAGAGTGACACTTTCAAAGAAAAATTGGATGTAACAGAAACTGACAGCGAAATTGAAAAAGTTGCAAAAAATATTGAAGAAAATTTTGCTGAAGACTATAGTTCTCAAAATAAGGAAGATATTGTTTTTGACACTCAAAAAGCTGCAAGTGAGGAAGAAATTTTTTTTCAGAAGAATGAAGATTTGACACCGGCAGTTGATTTCATTTTGAAAAGTAACGAGGGTGAAAATTTTGGCAAAGATAATTACTACGCACAAATAAAAAATGACCTTAACAAATTTTTTGATACCTATCCAAAAAATGAAGAGCTTGAAAGTAAAGTGTGGGGCTCAAAATGGGTAAGGATAAAGGCTGATTATGATTATAGTGTTGGTGTTATTTTTGAGGATAGCACGCCTTCGATTATTGCTTATGCTACACCATATGACGATTACCATCAAATTGATATAGATAAATTAAAATTCGGCGAATGGTTGCAACTAGGTGACGGAGAAGAGGACAGACGAGGTTATTTTGTCTACTATCAAAATGCTCAAACAGGCGAAATGATTTTGAATACAGATAATTGATTTTAAAACTATTGTTTAATTTGCCTTTGGCTAGTGAAAATTAGCGATATTAAGTAAAAATACACCCCAAAGTGTTTGTTTTTGGGGTGTATTTGTTTTGCTGAGCTTATAAGTCGTCAGCATCTTGGATAGGAGCCTCTCCTTTGTCAGTTCTGCCTGTGTAACTTCCAGTTGGGTCAAAGCCTTTGTCGTCTCTCCAGGCATTTGTGACTTCCTTGACATTGATATCTTTTTTCATAATATCCTCCTAAGATATCTATTTGCGTTTTTTTGATTTTTATGCAAACAATAGAGGACAATAAATAGCATAAAAATTGATTATTGCATTATTGTTTAAGCAATAGGCAATGAGAGTTTTTTATTATTTACTTAATAAAATTACAAGTAAATTTTTCAAAGTAATTGTTTTGTAAAATATTTATTATTTTATATATTTTGTTGTTATTTAAATATAAATGTGTTACAATAAAAAATATAATGAGAAAGTATTCTTTTTTAGGGCGGAGATATGAATTTTACATTAAAATTGGCACTTAGTGAGATTGTCAAAAACAAATCAAAAGTTTTGATTGCCATAATTGTAACACTTATATTGTTTATGAGTGCGTTCACTTTGTGCAACATTTCCACTGCTTTGCCGAATAATTTTTATAATTATTATGAAGAATACATGCACGACACTATTGGTGTTTACATTAACAATGCAGACCAAAGTTTGTATGAAAATAAGGATAAATATTTTGTGGAGTTTATGCCACAACTGGATGTTGCGTGCAGAAATTATTCATTGATTTTTAATGGAGTTGAGCAACTGCCATATGATGATTATGTGGATAATTATGGCGAAATAATCACAAATTACTACAACAATATAATATTAAATAGTGATTATGACCCAGAGATTTACAAAAGATTTTTTGACACAACAAATGCAGATAATGGCAATGTTTGGAAAAATACTTTTGATGAAGAGGGGATTTGGATTGCAGATTTTGCTGTCTCAAAATTTGCAGGTGAAAAAAAAGAGGGTGGGGCGGAACCTACTCGCTTGAAAGCTGGGGATTTTATCGATTACAAATTGAATGGGGTTGTGATTAAGCTTAAGGTAAACGGAATTTTTGACGGCGAAAGTTTAAGAAACTATATTGTGGAAAAAACTGGTAGCAATATGATAAATGATTATTTGTGCTTTATCACAGAGACTTCTGCAAAACAAATTTTGTTTGAAAGCAAAAGCACTTTCAAAGCATATGGTGTTGTGGGTAAAATTGACAAGCTATATGATGTTTACAACACATTGCATGGGAAATATTCTTTGAGTGAAGGTACTGCATTTTCGCTTATTGCGCAGGTCAAAAATTCACAAATCATATGTATGATTGTGGGCGTTATTATGATAATTTGTGGTATTGTCATTTTGCTTAATTTCATCAATATGATTTTGTCTCAAAACATAAAGCACATAAGTCTTTTGAGAATTCTTGGTATGGATACTTTCAAAATAATGACTGCTTACTATTTGATTTTCCTTTTGCTTATCACTATTGTGTGTGTAGTAAGTTGGATGACTTTGCCACTTTATAACTATTTTGTTTCTTTGTATTGCACTGGGCTTGGATATCCATTTGCGATAGGAATAAATTATTGGGTGGTAGTGGGTGTGTTTGGTATTTGTTACCTTATAACCACTGCGCTTATGCTTGTAAAATGGGCGATTATGGACAAAACTGCCCCTAATAGTAGTATTTTGGAGGAGGATTGATATGCTTATTGCGTGGAAAAACATAATGGCAAGGAAATGGTCATCGACAAAAGTTGCGTTGTCAATTTTGGCGATGGTTATTATTATGTGCATTTTCACTGCTTATTCAATAGCTCTTGGAGAGGAGACGGAAAGAATCACAAAGTCTTATCGCTCTGCTCACAATGTGATTATTGAAACAACCACTCCAATAGATAGAAAAAAAGTGGAACAAGCAAAAAACATTGAGGGGATTGGCAATGTTGCAGAAATTTTGGTGTGCCGAAATACAAAAAATCTTAGAGGAATGTCTTTTGTTATTGGTGGAAAGGAATACAGCTGCAACCACGATTATTATGACGGCAATTTGCAGATAGGCATTGATGAATACGAAAACAAAATGCACACAGGCGATTTTGCTTTTGTAAATGTGGAAGAGGCCATTGTGCAATCTCATCATCAGGAAGAACTGGAATACAGATTTAAAGACAACAATTGTTTGCTTACTGGCACAGATAAAGTTAGTGGCAACGAAATTGTTGTGAGTGAATATTTTTTGCAAGAGTTTGAGCTGGGACAAGATATTTTGAACACAAATATTATTGTCAAATTGGCAGGGAAAGGCTATGTTGTTAAGGTTGTGGGAATATTAAATTCACATTTTTTTGAGCTAACGGATACTTTTGAACAGCATTTTATCGCTTGCAAAGATAGTGAAATTTATAATAGCTATTTTAGTAAAGAATTTGGAAATTCAAAATATTTTACTAAATTGTATTTGAAAGAAGTTAAGTTGAATGACAAATTGTTGGATGATGTGAAAGATTTGCATATTTTTTCTGCAAAAATTAAACTGGGCAGTCAATATGGGCTTTCAATGTCAACTACTGTTAGGATTATTGCAAGCATTTTAAATGGCATTATGGCAACAGTTGGACTGGGAATTATCAGTGCTTTGATTTTGAACATTGTTTACAGCATGCGATTTATGATGAAAAAGAAAAACAATTTTTATGCAATTATGCAAGTGTATGGAATGGATAAAAAAATGATGTTCAACATTATGTTTTGCGAAATGCTTATTCTGTCTTTGCTTGCGTCGATTGTTGCATATGGCATAAGTTACGGACTTGTCTATTTGCTTGACTATCTTTTGTCAAGTATGGTTGGAATAGGTGTTTTCTTTGGTTGGCTTAACTTTCTTGTCACTTTTATCATTGCAGTTGTTTTTACAATGTGTGTGGTTGCAATTGTTTGTTTGATAAACTATTCGTTGTATTACAAGCGATCAACTTCAAGAATGCTCAGAAATACTATGGAAAACTAAAACAAATGATTATAAATTAGATATTTTTTAAAAAAGTTTGCTAAATTAATTGATTTTTTGACAAACTTTATTTAATATATAATATAAGTAAGAATTATTTTTTAACAATTTGGTTAAAAATTAATTGTGCTTGAAAAAGCATATGAAAAGACAAATTTAAATTGGAGAGAATACAAATGAGCTTTATCAACTATGAATTGTACAGAATTTTTTATATGGTTGCCTCAACAGGTAGTATTACCAAAGCGGCTGGAGAACTTTATATTTCACAGCCTGCAGTGAGTCAGTCTATCAAACAATTGGAAACACAAATTGGTGGCAGATTGTTTAAAAGGACAAGCAAGGGTATGGAACTGACTTATGAAGGTAAAATGATTTATGACTATATCAAAGAGGCAAATCAGCTTATTGATAAGGCAGAAAAAAAATTCAGTCAGCTTAAGGAATTGACTTATGGTGAAATTAAAATTGGTGCGTCAGATACTATAACTAAGCACTTTTTGTTGCCATACATCAAAAATTTTATCAACAAATATCCTGACATCAGTGTTAAAGTGACAAACAGAACAACAGGCGAAACAGTCAATTTGCTAAAAAGTGGCAAAGTGGATATTGGATTTGTCAATGTTCCTTTAGAAGATGATTTGCTTGATTTTTCAAATGTTGTGGATACTGAAGATGTTTTTGTTTGCAACAGCGATTGGATTACAAGATATAACGAACCATTGACAGCAGAGGAAATTGCAAATGAACCACTTATTATGCTTGAAAAGTTGAGTAACACAAGACGAGTGATTGATGAGCACTTTGCAAAGTTTGGCGTAACTTTGAATCCTATGTTGGAGCTTGGTAGTTTGGATTTGATGCTTGATATGGCAAGAGTTGGATTGGGGATAACTTGTGCACCAAAGTCTATTGTTGAGCAAGAGATTTCTCAAGGCATTTTGCATAAGGTGCCAATTAATTTTGATATGCCAAAAAGAGCATTTGCGCTTGTTACAATGAAAGGAGTTCCTTTGAACTATTCTGCTTTGCAGTTTGTAAACAGCTTGAAAAACTGAGGGGAAAGATATGGAAAACAACAAAAAAAGAATCACAGATTATTTTGGAGAATATGTGTTTAATGACGATGTTATGCAAGAGTATATGTCAGAGGACACATATAAAGAGTTGCACGAAGTTATGGATTCTGGTAAGCCTTTGGGGTTGGATCTTGCAAATCGTGTGGCAACAAGCATGAAAGAATGGGCAATGAACAATGGTGCAACACACTATACACATTGGTTTCAACCATTGACTGGTGCAACAGCAGAAAAACACGATAGTTTTATTAGCATTGATAAGCATGGCAAAACAATACTTGAGTTTACTGGCAAAAATCTTTCAAAAGGAGAGGCAGATGCGTCAAGTTTTCCAAGTGGTGGAATAAGGGCTGTTTTTGAGGCAAGAGGTTACACAGTTTGGGATTGTTCTTCTCCTGCGTTTATCAAAAAAATTGCAAATGATAGGGCGATACTTTACATACCTACTGCTTTTTGCAGTTATACAGGTGAAGCGCTTGACAAAAAAACTCCATTGCTTAGAAGTATGGAGGCTTTAAATCGTGAAGGCGTAAGACTTATGCATTTGCTTGGCTACAATGATGTAAACAAAGTTGTGGCAAATGTTGGTGGTGAGCAAGAGTATTTTTTGATTGATAAAAAACATTACGAAAAGCGTACTGACTTGAAATTTACTGGCAGAACCTTGTTTGGCAGCAATGCACCAAAAGGACAAGAGCAAAACGACCAATATTACGCAAGTATAAAAACAAGAGTTTCCAATTTTATGGCAGAGCTTAATGACGAGCTTTGGAAATTGGGGATAACTGCAAAAACTCAGCACAATGAGGCTGCACCAGCCCAACACGAGCTTGCACCAATTTTTTGCACTGCTAACATTGCAACAGACCAAAATCAAATTATAATGGATACAATGAAAAAAGTTGCTGAAAAGTTTGATTTAGTTTGCCTTTTGCATGAAAAACCTTTTGCAAATGTAAACGGCAGTGGAAAGCACAACAACTGGTCAATGCTTACTGACACAGGCATTAATCTTTTGAAACCTGGCAAAAAGCCAAGTGAAAACACATTGTTTTTGTTGTCTCTTGTGGCAGTTATTTCCGGAGTGGATGAGTATGCTGATTTGATAAGAGCAAGTGCTGCTAACCCGGGTAATGAACACAGATTGGGTGGACACGAGGCACCTCCTTGCATAATATCTGTTTATATTGGAGAGGATTTGCAAGCTGTTATTGACAATTTTATTGCAGGAAACAGCAGTGATGTTATGCAAAAGCAATTTATCAATACAGGTGTAAATTACCTTGCTGAACTAAGCAAAGATACAAGTGACCGCAATAGAACAAGTCCTTTTGCATTCACTGGAAATAAGTTTGAATTTAGGATGGTTGGTTCTTCTGCAACACTTGCAAACCCTAACACAACAATCAATACGATTGTGGCAGAAATGTTTTCACGAATTGCCGACGAGCTGGAATTGGTTGACGAAAGACTTAGAGATAAAATGGTTGTGGATATTATCAAGCGTTTGTATGCAAGACATAATCGCGTGATTTTTAACGGTAATAACTATTCCACAGATTGGATAAAAGAGGCAAGAAGGCGTGGCTTGCGCAATATCAAAAGCTGTGTGGATGCCTATGAATATTTGATTGAAAGAAGGTCAGTAAACTTGTTTGAAAAACACAAGGTTATGTCTGAAGTTGAGCTTTTGTCTCGCCGTGAAATTTATCTTGATATTTACAACAAGATTATCAATGTTGAGGCACGCACAATGCTTATGATGGTTAAACACGAAATTATTCCTGCCATCATTGACTATAAGGATAAGCTTGCAAACGCCATTATCAAATTGAATAAAATTGACAGTACCTATAGCAATGTAGAGCAAAATTTGCTTAAAAATTTTGTTGAAATTTTGGATAATATTTATGCAGATTTGCTTGAATTGGAAAGGGTGCATTCTCAAGCTTTAAAAGCAAACACAAACAGAAGAAAAGCAATTTTGTTCCGTGATCAAGTTGTGGCACAAATGGAAAAAATCAGAGTTAATGTTGACAATGCCGAAAAATTGTTGCCAAAAGATGCTTTGCCTTTCCCTAACTATGCTGATATGTTGTTTTACGAATAAAATATGAGCAAAATGTTGATATAATACAACAAATATAACTTTATAGATTTTTTAAAATCAATTTAATTAAAAGTTACTTTTTTGATAAAAAGGAGAGATATAAATGAAAAAAATGACTTCATATGAGCTTAGAGATGCTTATTTAGAGTTTTTTAAAAGTAAAAATCATAGTATAATTGACAGCAGTTCATTGATTCCTGAAAATGACCCTACAGTTTTGTTTACCACAGCAGGTATGCACCCACTTGTGCCATATTTGCTTGGACAAAAACATCCTCAAGGTACAAGACTTTGCGATGTTCAAAAGTGCGTTAGAACAGGCGATATTGACGAGGTTGGCGATAGCACTCATTGCACATTTTTTGAAATGCTTGGCAACTGGTCACTTGGAGATTACTTTAAAAAAGAAAGCATTGGTTGGAGCTTTGAATTTTTGACAAAAGTGCTTGAAATCCCTGTGGAGAAAATTGCTGTTACAGTGTTTGAGGGAGATGAGGATGCTCCTCGCGATGAAGTTTCTGCAAACATATGGGCAGAACTTGGCATCAGTCGTGATAGCATTTACTATTTGCCTAAAAAACATAACTGGTGGGGACCAGCTGGACAAACAGGACCTTGTGGTGGCGATACAGAGATTTTTATTGACACAGGTAAGCCAAAATGTTCAGAAAAATGTTCTCCTGCTTGCGATTGTGGCAAATATGTTGAGATTTGGAACAATGTTTTTATGGAGTATAACAAAACTATTGACGGAAAATTTGAGCCATTAAAGCAAAAAAATGTTGATACTGGTATGGGATTGGAAAGAACAATCTGTATGTTGAACGGCGTTACAAGCGTTTATGAAACTGACTTTTTCAGCGATATTATCAAATTGATTGAAAGTTTGTCAGGCAAAAATTATTTGCAGAATGAAAATGTTACAAAAGCAATGCGAGTTATTGCAGATCATATTCGTACAGCAACATTTATTTTGGGCGATGACAAGGGTATTACTCCGTCAAATGTTGACCAAGGCTATGTTTTAAGAAGACTTATCAGAAGAGCAGTTAGATTTGCAAGAGTTATTGAAATGCCACAAGAGGGTATTTTGCAAGTATCAAAAGCTTTTGTAAATAAGTATAAGGAAATTTATCACGAGCTTGGCAGAAATGAAGACAAAATCATTTTGGAGCTTGAAAAAGAAATTGAAAGATTTAGCAAAACAATCGAAAACGGCTTGAGAGAAATTGAAAAAGTAATGAAATTTATGCAAAACAATATTCTTAATGGAAAAACTGCTTTCAGATTGTATGATACTTTTGGGTTCCCTCTTGAAATGACAGTGGAAATTTGTAAAGAAAAAGGCTTTGATGTGGATATTGAAGGATATCACAAAGCTTTCAGTGAACATCAGTTGAAGTCTCAAAAGGGTGCAGAACAAAAGTTTAAGGGTGGATTGGCTGACAATGGTGAGGCAACTACAAACTTACATACTGCAACACATATTATGAATGCTTGCTTGAAAAAAGTGCTAAATGACAGCAATATTCAACAAAAAGGTAGTAATATCACTGCAGAAAGGTTGAGATTTGATTTCAATTTTGATAGACCTTTGACAGATGCTGAAAAACAAGCTGTTGAAGATATGGTTAACAGCGTGATTGACAGAAAAATTGACATTATCTGCGAGGAAATGACTGTTGATGAGGCAAAAGAACAAGGTGCTATTGGTGTGTTTGACTCTAAATATTCAGAAAAAGTAAAAGTTTATACTATTGGAGATGTTTCAAAAGAGATTTGTGGTGGACCACACGCAAAAAATACTGGCGACCTTGGCAAATTTAAAATTGTTAAAGAGCAATCTTCAAGTGCAGGTATTAGGCGTATAAAAGCAACTTTGACAAAATAATTTTGTATTAATAGGGCATAAGTGCAAATTAATTTCATTTATTGTTGAAAAGGTTGAATATTGTTTTATTTAGCTTTTTAAAAGATCTCAAAATTGAATTGATTTGAAATTATTTCTATTAAATGTAATAAAAAATAATATTTAAAAATGCTTAATGTTTTGTATCATTAAGCGTTTTTTTTGCCATATTTTATGCTGTTGTTAAATAAGAATAACTTGTTAAAAATTAAAGGGGTTTATTGTGTGGCAAAACTTATAATTATATAAATTTTGGAATATAAGGCATTTTAATTGACTTTTATGTGGGATAGTGCTATTCTTAATGTATAAATTATAAAAAAATCGAGGTGATATAAATGGCTACAGCAAAACAATTGGAGACCAAACAAACTGAGCTTGACATTAAAAAATGGACTGACAGCGAGAGTGGTACAGATATGTGCGGTACATATGACTATTGTGATAAATGTGATAAAGAAAAAGATTATCCTTGTGCAAGAGCATATTACGCAAAGAACGCACCTGCTAAGACTGCTGCTAAAACAACTAAGACAACTACAACTAAGACAACAACAGCAAAAAAAGCACCTGCTAAAAAATAATAAAAAACAAAAAAAAGAACGGCAATTTACCGTAATTCCCATAGGGAATTTAATAAGACGCAAATAATAAAGATTTAGGCATAGCGTTAGGATATGCCTTTTCTGTACTTTTTTTTGTGGACGAACTAGGTTACTCGTAGCCTAGTGAGATATAGATATGTTTTATATTTCCCGCAAAATTCAATCGGTTGCGTTCTTTCATTTTTCGTGATATAATAATTGTACGATAAACAGTAATTTGGCGGAGAGAAAAATGAACGATATATTGGTATTTTCGGAAAGAGCGGAATTCCGAAATTGGCTAACTGAAAATTGTCTTTCTACCGATGGCGTTTGGCTTTTGTTTGGTAAGCACGGCAATCCGAAAACGATTAAAGCAGACGAAGCATTGGAAGAAGCCCTTTGTTTTGGTTGGATTGACGGACAAATGCAAAGCATTGATAACAATACCTATAAAAAGTATTTTTCTATGCGCCGAGTGAACTGCAAGTGGTCGGAGAAAAACAAGACTTTGGTAAAAGTTCTCGAAGAACGGGGACTTATGACTGACTTCGGCAGAAAGAAAATCGAGAAGCAAAACAAAACGGACAATGGTATGCCCCGAAACCTGCGGCGGTTACGGAAGAACAAATTGCCGCGCTTGCCGAAATTTTGAAAGCCTATGAGCCTGCTTATACAAATTTTTCGGCAATGTCATTATCGGTAAAGAAAACGTATGTAAAAGCATATTTAGATGCCAAAACGGACACGGGGCGCGAAAAGAGAATTGCGTGGATGGTAGAACGGCTTAATAAAAATCTAAAACCGATGTAAGATAAATTTCTATTTAACTAGGAGAATTAACGATGAAAAAATTAGTCGCAATAATGATTATGGCAGTTTTATGCGTCTTAATCCTTGCGGGGTGTAATTCTGTTCCAAAAGAAGATTATGACAAGTTATATAATGAACTGACAACAGTTCAAGAAGAAAACGAAATTTTGAAACAAAAAGATGAATGGCTTAAAAAATATCAAAGCGTTCAATTTGGCACAACAAAAGAGGATATTGTTGCAGTTTTAGGGCAAGTAAACGGATCTATTACCAGCAGTAGTGGCGAATATTTTATAGAAGTTCTTACTTGGAACAACAATTCACTATACAATTCCTATGAAAAAGACGATAATTGTATAGTAATCGGATTTAAGAATAATGTTGTAATTTTTAAGGCATACGGGTTAAAACC
>OFGN01002128.1_pt1 | contig 11413 bp, 10 predicted proteins | sample 1521821 | NCBI WGS metagenome assembly OFGN01 (sample SAMEA3504094, study PRJEB24116) | mouse gut metagenome | biome: mouse gut; feature: mouse-associated habitat; material: faeces | place: Denmark | collected 2011
GTCGTGGTACTGTTGCTACTGGTAGAGTAGAGCGTGGTTGCATCAAAATGCAAGATCAAATCGAAATCGTTGGTATTAAAGATACTGTTAAAACAACTTGTACTGGTATCGAAATGTTCAGAAAACTTCTTGATGAGGCTTTCGCAGGCGACAATGTAGGTTTGCTACTTCGTGGTATTCAAAGAACTGATATCGAGCGTGGTCAAGTTCTTGCAAAACCAGGTTCAATCAACCCTCACACTACTTTCTCTTCTCAAGTTTATGTATTGACAAAAGAAGAGGGTGGTCGTCATACACCATTCTTCAATGGTTACCGTCCACAATTCTATTTCAGAACAACAGATGTAACTGGTTCAATCAAGTTGCCTGCTGGTGTTGAAATGGTAATGCCTGGTGATAACATCGATATGGATATCGAGCTTATCACTCCAATCGCTATCGAAGAAGGTTTGCGTTTCGCTATCCGTGAAGGTGGTAGAACTGTTGGTTCAGGCGTTGTTGCTAAAATTATTAAGTAATTTTAACAAACACCGATTTTTTGAATTTTAAAATTTGATATTAAGCAAAGAAATGCTCTAGTGAAAACTAGAGCATTTTTTGTTGTAAAATAAATAATTTTTATAATAAATAAGATTACTTAAAAATGGTGATTAAGATAAGTAATGCTTTAATTTATATATTTAGGAAAATAATTTGCATTTTTTATAATTTATCTAAATAATATATGCATTAAATTAAATAATAATTGTTCTTTATAATAGTATCTTGTCAAGATTTTACTTTTATGTGACAAACAATTAATGATAAAAATTATACTTTAAATATCAAAATAAGAATATAACAGCAAGCATTATTTATCATTCATAATGTTTGCTGTTATTTTTTTTATGTTTTTATTATTTTTTATAAAGATTCATTATTGCCTCTTTTTGGTAAGATGACAAGGTTTTAAAAAAGTCAAGTGCTTGTTTGTCTTGTTTATAGCTGTTAAGGTCGGAATAAAAGAATTCTTCAGGAGTGCTACCACATACCTCAATGATATCCAACAAAACAGACAAAGATGGCTCAAAAGTTGTTTTTTCACTCTCTAGCAAATGGATATAGCTTGCATTTTTTCCTATGGTTAAACTTAAAGCACGCGCAGATAAGTTTGCTCTAGTTCGTATAATTCCTATTCTTTCAACAATTTCTTGGATACTCATTTTGATATCCTCCTTTTATACTTTTATTTTACCTTGTTTTTTGTCGTATCATATTGTGTTACACAATATAATTATTGCTATTATTCAATATTATATATAGTGGCATTAAATAAAAATTTAAAAATGTTTAATAAAATTGTTGACATTGAAAAATGTGTTTGTTATAATTAATTTACAAAAATACTTATATTACTTAGGAGGAGAGAAAATGAGTAATTATGTTGAAAGTAATTTAACCACTGGGGAAGAGATTATCTTGAAAGCAACAAAAAGTGTTTGGGGTATAATTCCCAGCATCATAGGATGTTTTATTACTTTTGCTATTGCATTGATTTTTTCACTTGTTTGGTCTGACTTTATTGGAATTCCAATTATGTTTTGGGTCTTGTTCATACTTAGTATCATTGAGATGGTTTCTGTAATTTTAAAGTGGTATTCAATGGAGTTGTGCATTACAAACAAGCGTGTTATTGGCAAAATGGGAGTAATTTCTGTTCATACATTGGATTATATGATTTCTAAAGTTGACAATGTTTGCATCGAGACAGGTTTTTGGGGAAATATTTTTCATTACCACAAAGTCATTGTTCGTGGTGGTGGAGAAATTGACGGTAGGCACAGAAATAAAAATGCTTTTATTGGCATAACTAATGCTTATGAGTTTAAAAATGTGCTTGCAGAGGCTGTTGAAAAGCATACTGCTCAAGCAAGAAAGGCACAAGCAGAGGAAATTGCACGCGTAATGCAAAGTCAAGAAAATAAAACAGAAAACAATACAGATATTCAATAAATATTGCTTTTGATTGAGCAATAAAACATAATAACTTCAAAAACAAGTCTGCAAAATATTCAGACTTGTTTTTATATTACTGCTATATCAAAGCATATATTTTTTTAAAAACTACTCAGATAATGATTGTTTGAATAATTTTTTTAAATAGTAGTATTTAAATTGGTAATAAGTAAGAATAAAAGGTTTCATTTGATTAACAAAAAAACTATCCTTTATGGATAGCTCTTTTTGCTTTATAATAATTATCTTGTCCAATCAATAGTGTTGTTTTTAAGTTCAATAATTCGTTGGTTGGAGCTGCCACGGAAGGGAAGAGTCAAGTCTTTTAGTTCTTCAACAAATTTTCCATCAATCAACCAGTCGCAGATATCAAGCAATTCGTCAATATCGCTGTTATTCATTGCTTGCAACTCTTCAATTGTGTAGCCAGTGTAGCAAATGATATTAAGGTCAGTCTCTGCCTTTATCCTTTTTGCAAGTTGCAAAAAAGCTTTTGGTTGACACATTGGTTCTCCACCACTAAATGTTATGCCACTTAAAATTTTATTGTTTTTTGCCTTAGTCACAATTTCGTCAATGTCTATTTCATATCCACCTTTAAAATCGTGGGTGTGACCATTATGACAACCTTTGCAGTTATGCGGACAACCTTGACAAAAAACTGTAAGTCTCATGCCCGGGCCGTCCACTATTGAGTCATTGACTAAGCCTGCAATTCTTATTTTACACATGGTGTTTAACTCTGTCGTTAACTTCAGCACGCTTAGCGTTGTTGAATCTGTCAACAGTACCAACTAGGTAACCAGTAATTCTACGAATCCTTTCAAAGTTTTGGTTTCCGTCGCCTTCTTTTCTTCCACACTTAGGGCAAACATTGTCAATAATACCATTGTAGCCACAAACAGGGTCTCTATCGATAGGGTGGTTGATTGAACCATATCCGATACCTGCCTCTTTCATACAACGCACGCAAGCCTCAAAAGCATCCAAGTTTTTAAGTGGGTCGCCATCAAGCTCGATATAGCTGATGTGTCCGCCGTTTGTCAATGCGTGATATGGAGCCTCAATTTTGATTTTGTCAAGTGCACCAATATTGTAGTAAACTGGCACATGGAATGAGTTAGTGTAGTAATCTCTGTCTGTAATGCCTTTCATTTTGCCGAATTTTTTAGCATCAATTCTTACAAATCTGCCAGACAATCCTTCAGCAGGTGTTGCAATTACAGAGTAGTTGAAGTGAGTTTCTTCGCAAAGTTTATCTGTGAAATCTCTCATATGTTTAATAATTTCTAGGCCAAGTTTACGGCAGTTTTCGTCTTCGCCGTGGTGTTTGCCTGTCAAGGCAACCAAACATTCTGCAAGACCGATAAATCCGATTGACAAAGTGCCGTGTTTCAAAATCTCGCCGATTTCGTCTTCGTAGTCAAGTTTTTCACTGTCAAGCCATACGCCTTGTCCCATTAGGAATGGATAGTTTTTAACTCTCTTTTTAGCTTGAATTTTGTATCTATCCATAAGTTGGTCAGCAACAAGATTAAGTTTTTCATCAAGCATTTCATAAAACTTGTTCATATCCTTGTTTGCCAAAATTCCAAGTCTTGGCAAGTTGATTGATGTAAATGACAAGTTACCTCTTTGAGTAACAATCTCCCTGTCTTTGTCATAAACATTTCCTGCAACTCTTGTACGGCAACCCATATATGCAATTTCTGTTCTGTAATCGCCTTCTTTGTAGTATTGAAGGTTGAATGGCGCATCAATAAATGAGAAGTTAGGGAACAAACGCTTTGCAGAAACTTTGATTGCAAGTTTAAATAAATCATAGTTAGGATCTTGTTTGTTGTAGTTAACGCCCTCTTTAACCTTGAAAATATGGATAGGGAAGATTGCTGTTTCGCCATTTCCAAGTCCTGCATCTGTTGCAAGCAAAATATTTTTGATAACAAGTCTGCCTTCAGGTGTTGTATCTGTGCCATAGTTGATGCTGCTGAATGGAATTTGTGCGCCAGCTCTTGAGTGCATTGTGTTCAAGTTGTGCACAAAAGCCTCCATTGATTGATATGTTGCACGATCAATTTCTTGCTCAGAATATTTCTTTGTAAATCTTTGAATTTTTTTGATTAAAGCATCATTAATACCGATTTTCGCAAGCTCTTTTGCCTCTGCAATTACATAATCATCTTTTTCAAGAGCAGGAACAAGAGCTTGTTTGCTTAGTGTTTCGGTAATATTATTTGCAACCTCTTCTGCATTTTCAACTTCATAAATATCCAATGCTTTGATTAAATTTTTCTTGTAAATCTTTTTGTATGATTTTGCAACACCAATTGCCATTGCATATTCAAAGTTAGGAATACTTTGTCCACCGTGTTGATCATTTTGGTTGGATTGAATTGCAATTGCTGCCAAAGCAGAGTATGATGCAATGTCATTTGGCTCTCTCAAAAAACCGTGACCTGTGCAAAAACCACCTTTAAACAATTTGATAAGGTCAATTTGACAACAAGTTTCTGTCAATGTCAAAAAGTCAAGGTCGTGAATGTGAATGTCACCTTCCTCATGTGCTTTTGCATGCTCTGGACGAAGAACAAACAATTTGTTGAATTGCTTTGCACCTTCGCTACCATACTTAAGCATTGTGCCCATTGCAGTGTCGCCATCGATGTTTGCATTTTCTCTTTTAATATCATTATCTTTTGCATCTTTAAATGTCAAGTCTTTGTATATTTCCATCAAAGATGTTTTCATCTCTCTTGCTCTTGTACGATTAGCTCTGTACAAAATATAATTTTTAGCAGTTTGTGCATGACCTTTTTCAATCAAAGTTTTTTCAACTGCGTTTTGAATTTCTTCAACTGTTGGTGTGTTATTACCCAAATTCTCCAAATACTCACAAGCCTCAACAGCAAGCTCAAGAGCAGTGTCGTGGTCGCTACCACCTACAGATGCTGCTGCTTTGAAAATAGCATCAGCAATTTTTTGCAAATTGAATGGAACTTTTCTGCCATCGCGTTTAATAATGCTTTTAATCATAATTTTTTCTCCTTTTTTTGTTCAACTGATATTGCTCACTTAGTATACACCAAATCAAAATACTTGTCAAGAGGAAAAATCAATATATTGTGGTCAATTTTGTGTAAAATGGCATTTTGACCACAATATGTAGTATTTGAGGAAAATTATATGTAAAATGTATCTAATATTTTTTTACATTTTTTTAACTGAAAAGACACCTTTTGTGAACTTTGCAATACTCAAAGTTATTATTGTTTAATTTACTCCCCATTTTTGCATATGTTGGTAAATTGGATTTTGTACAAAAGAAAAATTTATGTAAAAAATGATAATCGTTACTAATTTTTAATGAAATTGCCATTATTTCCCAAATTGTCGAATTATATAATCCTTTTAATCAAAAAATGTCGAAATTTTAAGCCATAAGCTTGCTAACGATTATTTTTTGATAAAAACATTTGAATTTTAATTAATTTGATAAAACCTCAAAAAAGCTTGCATTTACTAGCTTTTTTGCAAATAAGAGAGAAAAGAAAATAAAAAAATTTAAAATTTTTTCAAATTTATGAGTAAAAATAGCGTTTTTTTGACTATATATAGTGTAGAAGGTAAAAATCAGTTAAAAATTTTACCATTTTATATTTTGAAAATTGATATTTAAGTAAAATTATTTTTATTAGTGTTTGATGAGGGGCTTTATAATTGACAAGGTAAGTGATATTAAGTTATAATATTACAAAAAGCAATCGGAGAAATACTTGAAACAATTAGATGTAAATAAGATAAATAAATTGATACTTTTAATTGCTAAAGATTATAAAAAAGCTTTAGGCACCTTGTTTGAATATACCTATGACAATATGAAAATTATTGCGCAATTTTATTTGTATAATAAAAGTGATTTGGATGATGTTTTGTCGCAACTATACGAAAATATTATCAATTATGCAAAGTCATTTGATATTGAAAGAAATGGTTATACTTGGATGTTCACAATTGTTAGGAATTTAATTAAAAAGGAAAACTCACGCTATGGTGAGTTTATTGACCACTATATTGATTGCGAAGAGGTTGCTGACTATTCAGAAGATCCATTGAGTGCATTGATAGTTGAAGAGGCATTTTCAATTTTAACTGAAAAAGAAAAGTTTATTTTGTATAAATGCTTTTGGGAAGGCTATACAATTGCAGAAATTGCAAAGGAACTAGATGCAGCTGAATCTACAATTTATAATGCTAGATTAAGGATTTATGAGAAAATTAAGCCTTATATGAAAGATAAAATTTAATAAATAAAAAATATTATTAAAATGGAGAGAGAGGATGAAAAGTAGCAAAAAATATAAATTCGGTTTTGTTATGATTCTGGCAATGTTATGTGTGATTACTTTGTGTGTTCCTGTTGCCAGTGCAGAAGAGGCAGTCGAGATTTATTATGGTGCAAAAAATGATGTTGTACCTTATTCAATTTATGACGAAACATTGAATTATACAAGAAAAGAGGTTTTGATTGATACGAAAATATCTATGGGAACACCTCAATACTTTGATTATAATGCATCTTTACCAAATGGTTGTGCAGCAATAGCAGGAGGAGTATTGGTCGGCTATTATGATAAGGACTATGAGAATTTGATTCCAAATTTTTCAAGTGTTGCAAAGCGTGGTGAACATTTAATTTTTAAACCAATTTCTGATGAGGCGGCTGCTGTAATGCAAAATTTGTTTGGTAGAATGAATGTAAATATGATTCAACCAGGTGCAACTGAAAATGATTTTAAAAATGGATTAAGGAGTTATGTTGTAGATCATGGTTATAATGTAAATTACACAAGTTATGGTAATAGCTATGTTGTGGATTATGAAGGAATCTCTCAAAGTTTGCAAAACGGAATTCCACTTGCTCTATTTTTTGATATGAAATATTTGATATATAATTTGCAAATAGGAGATACTCAGCTAAAATTAGGTACGCAAGCATATAATGCACCACATATTGCTATAATTAATGGAATAAAAAGAGTAAGATATTATAATAATGATAGTGTAATAAGAACGGATACATATTTGAGTGTAAGTTCTGGTCTAATGGATACTGCATTAGGATATATTTTATTTGAAACGACAGTTGTCGATGATGTTGTAGGAGTAAAAGTTTATTAATGCAAAGAAAAGACAAATTAGCTAAGCTGCTAGAAAAATCCAGTGTTTCCCAACCAATAAATTATGAGGTGTTGGAAAAAGCAAAAAAAAATACAAACTGGGATCAAATGACAAATGATGGGCGTATTAAAAATTTATGGCAAAATAAAATTTTGCTTATGATAGTAGCGTCAATAGTTTTCGTTATGGCAGTGATTGGTATTTCATTAGGTATTATTTTACCTAAGCAATATAGTAATTCATCATTATTACCAAATATAAAATTTTATTACTATAATGAAGAAGATACCGAATTGCATAATTCTATTAAAGAATATATTGCAAATAAGGATGTGAAATTTGAGTATTTTGATAATTTACTAAATATCAAAGAAAAAATTAAAATCTATTTGGATAGTGGAGAAGATATTTTAATAAATCAACATATAACTTTTAGCGAAACTTTAGAAACCATAATTTTATATGTTGAACTAAAAAATAATTATATTTTTGACTTTTTAGATAAATATGATAAATTAGAAAATAAAGTCAAATTAAATGGTATTGAGGTTGATTTTTCTACAAATTATAATGAGTCAACATATTCATATATTACGCATGCAAAGTTTAAATATAAGGATAAGATTTACAGGGTTAGTTTTGATTTGATTGAAGAAGATGGTTGGAAAACATACTTGCAGCAGCTAATTAAATAATTTAAATACAATTAATAAAAAAATGATTTCGTGAGCAACGGAATCATTTTTTGTTTTAAAATCATTGTAATGTCAATTTTATAAAAATATTTTGATTTTCGTCAGCGTATAACATTGATACTTCTAAAAACATATATAACCATTATTTATAACAGTTTTAGTTTTGTACACCTTAAATACTACAAAAATCATGTGATTTGAGAATATACTTGGCTTAAAATAGGTCGATTTTAACTTTTTTTATAAAATTTTAAAAAATTTAGGTAAAAATGGCGATTTTTTAACTATATATAATATAAGCAATAAAATATGTTTTTTTGATTATAATTTTTCGTATGTAATTTTGTTTTAAAAATAGTTGAAATAAATGCAAAATAATTATGGGAGATTATATTCAAAAACTATAGTTGATTATAAAATATTAGTACAATAGAGGATGACAAGATGATTAACATAGCAATTTGCGATGATGAAGAAAGTTACAGGCAAGAAATTGAGGCTCTAGTAAATCAGAGCGAAAAAGCAAAGCATATTTTTGTTGAAAAGTTTGCAAATGGTAAGGCATTACTAAGTAGCAACAGAAAGTATGATGTTGTGATTTTGGATATTGAATTACCAGATGGATTAGGCGTAAATGTAGCAAACTTGTTAAGAAAGAGAAATGTTGATTTGATAGTAATTTTTGTGACTAACTACACGCAATATATTTCTGAAGCTTTCAAGGTAATGCCTTTTCAGTATTTGACAAAACCCATTGATAAAAAATTATTTTTGGATGAAATTAATAGAGCTTTAAAGCAGTTTTATTCATTAAAAAGTCAAGTGGCATTTTCTTGGAACAAAGAAGAGTTGTGTGTCAATATTAAAAATATAGTTTATTTGGAATGCTATTCAAGAAAAATCAAACTAAAAATGATTGACGGCAAGGAATATTTTACAAGAACTAGTCTTTTGCAATGCGAAGAAGAGCTGTCAATTTATGACTTTATAAGAATACATAATGGATTTTTGTTGAATTTGCGATACTTGAATGGCATTGATAGGTATACTGCAGATATAGCAAATGGAGAAAAATTGCCAATAAGTAAAAAATATATTAAAGAATTGCGTGGTAAATTTACAAGTGAATGGCATGGTGTTAGATTATGATTTTTATAAAATTTCTTGTAAATCTTATGTCATCACTATTACAAGCAATTATTATAGACGAAATTTTTAAAACATACGGATGCAGAAGATTTGAAAACAAATGGTTGTATTTTGGTGTGGGAATTCTTTACGCTATTATAAATTCAATAATTGGTAGTTTTGTGCCAATTCAAATTGTTTTTGTTATATGTGGAATGATTTTGCTTGTAATATTTTCATTAATGTATAAAATATATTTTTGGAAAAGAGCTTTGTTTTTAGTGTTGTTATGTGTTTTGTTTGTGATTATTGAAATGCTGACAGGTTTAATCATGTGTGCTGTTTACAATCAAAATATTGAAGATATTCAAACGAATATAGGGTTATACATTCTAGCTGCAGTAAGTTCAAAAATAGTTTTGCTGGGACTTTTAAAAATTATCAATCATTTTACAAATAACAAAATAGTAAAATTATATTGGCAAACAATAGTCATGTTGCTTATAATGCCAATTTCATCCTTCTTTGTTTTATCGGTATTATCTTATTTCGTGTTTAATATAAATGATAAGATGTATGTGCTGATGGTTATTTTCTCAGAAACAATGTTATTGTTCAGCAATTTAATTGTATTTTTTGTGTTCGATTTTTTGGAAAAACAAAAATTAAAAGAACTGGAAATTTCACAGCAAGCCATGCAGTTGGAAATGGAAAAACAATATTATTGTGATTTAACGCAAAAGTACAAAAATTCTAATAAAACTTATCATGATTTAAAGCATAAATTGTATGCAATTGACAAGTTGCTTGATTCCGATTTGAATTTGGCAAAAAACGAAATTAAAAATGTTTGCAGTATAGTAGAAAGTGCAAAAAGCATTTGCTACACAAATAATGATTCAATAGATTCTCTTTTGAATGCAAAAATAAATTCGGCAAAAGACAAAGGAATTGCAGTGAAAATTACAAGTATATTATCGGATTTTACCGATTACAATGTGATGGATATTTGTGTTTTGTTAGGCAATATTTTTGACAATGCTATAAAAGCAACAAAAGTCAATGAATGCATAAATTTAATTTTAAAACAATCGCTTAATCATTTAATAATCAAAATGTCCAATCCTATTAATGATAGCAAAATTATCGCTAAAAATGAAAGAAATAATTTTGTTCATGGTTATGGGTTGAAAAGCGTTCAAGAAATCACACAAAATTATAATGGATTTTTTCAAAATAAAGTTGAAGATGGACATTTTATTATATCAATTTTGTTATGATATAAATTTATGAAAGCAGAGGGAACACACTCTGTTTTTTTTTGCAAACATAAAAAATAATATTTTTATTTTTGTTGAAAACAAATTTATTTGATTGATTAAAATATTAAAACATATGAGCAAGTCGAATTTTGACTGAAAAATTGGCAAAATTACCCAAAACAGCAATATAAATCTCCAATTATGCACTTAATATTGCTTTTTGTGGTTTTATTTGTTGTAATATACTGGCTGGAGGAGCTGATAATGTTGCATAAACTATCTCAAAAAATAACTGATCATTATGTGAAAAAAAATAAAATTGATGACAGTGAAAGAGATGTTTATGAATATTGCTTTGAGGTGCTATTATCAACATTTTTAAACTTGCTGGCGATAATTATTCTAGCTGTTGCAACTGGATTATATTTGGAAACTTTATGCTTTACAATAAGTTTTATGACATTGCGTGGCACGGCAGGTGGTTATCACGCAAAAACACATTGGGGTTGTTTTTTGATATTAATGCTTGTTTATGCAATCTTTGCGATAACATTATTTTTTATACCAAAAGATATATTAAGATTTTTGAGCATAGGATTTGCAACAGTTGGTGGGATTGCAATTTTGATTTTGTCGCCGGTGGATAATGTTAACAATCAATTTACCATTGAGCAAACAAAGAAATATAAAAGAAAAACAATTGTGTTTATGGCTGTTTTTCTTGTGGCTTATGTGATTATGATTTTCTTATTTTCGCACGATGCGAAGCTTTGTTTACCGGGGCATATAGCCCTGTGGCAAGATATAACACATGGAAAACTTGAAGGGAAAGCTCACCTGTGATCAACGAAGTGTTTTCAAGGGTGAGCGGGGAATTTGATGGAGGACAATACATTGATTGTAAAGGACGATAGGGGAAATGAACTCTTGGAAATCATTCGTGTTGCAGAAGAAAAAGCAGTTGCAGCGTATGTGGTTTGCATACAAAATTATTTATATATGGAACTTTATGAACTGGCAATATTTTTATAAAAAGAAAGAAAAATTAAAAAGCATAGAACGAATACTGAAGGAGGAACATGGATTATGGATTACCAAAATGCTTCACAGTACAGCAAAAGGATGGTTTTGGAAAACGCAGTTCTCACCAAATCT
>OFGN01002138.1_pt1 | contig 11317 bp, 10 predicted proteins | sample 1521821 | NCBI WGS metagenome assembly OFGN01 (sample SAMEA3504094, study PRJEB24116) | mouse gut metagenome | biome: mouse gut; feature: mouse-associated habitat; material: faeces | place: Denmark | collected 2011
GGACGTTTGGCGATGTAGTCCACGTAGTTCTCCCGTTTAGCGAGGGAGTCCGCGCCTTCCTCAATGGCTCATGTGATGAACTCCGAGGCATTCCCCCGGGTAGGCGCGGCTTTGTAGTCCTCGTACTCGAACAGCCCCCGGCTGGACGGGAACTCCCGGAGGAGCTGCGCCACCAGCTCGACCTGCTTCTCCGTAGCGGGGAGCGCAGCTTTGCCGGGATCAATGCGATCCACCCCCTCCCGGGTGGACACGTATCTGACGTAGTTGCCCAGGTGGGCGGCGGCTTTCCCGCCACTGCCCTTGATGTATGGGCACTTGAAAATCACGCGCGGCGTAGACAGCACCTCCCACGTTTTTGTTATCCCTCTGAATTAAAAAATCCTTAGAGAGAATACCTTCTGGCCGGTTCCCCGTGAACCGACACTCGGTTCAGCTGATGGGTACAGCACCCCCTTGGCGGACACTGATTTTTTTACACGGTCACTCGTCCTCGTGCTTTTTCAGCGTGTCCTTGAACGAGATGCCGCCGTTGGTTTTCTTCACCTCCTGGACGCACTGCCAGCGCAGGGCGTCCAGCTGGCTGTTGTCGATCTCCAGCCCCGCCGCCAGCACGTGCATCATCATGCCGATCTCCACCGCCAGCTTGAACAGCAGACGGCAGATTCGGTTCTCCGTGTCCTGCACCGTTCCGCGCAGAACGGACGCCAGTGCGGGTGGCAGATAGGCGGTGGCGTCCTGACCGGAGACGTAGCCGGCGTAGAACAGCGCGGCCTTTTCCAGATACTCACTGCGGCTTTTGCAGTTCGCAATTTTCATTGCTCTGTCCATCACTTCCAGTGTGGATGGGTACAGCCAGACGGGGATGCGGGTCTTGACTTCTGCGGGTGTGTTTGGTTCCACCGAAATGTGCGTATTTTTGCTCATTGGAAAATTCCTCCTTTTTGTTGGAAAACCACCTGTCACAGCCACCTTGGAAAAGGTTGAAACAGGGCGGTTTTCCCTTTGTTTTTCTTCATTCCGACCACCTGGGACAGCCAACAGGGGGTAAAACCGACCACCTATGGAAAATCCCCGACCCGCGTTGCGGGGCGGTGTGGTTGGCAGGGGGGCGTGTAAGCGACCACCTGCCTTTATCCTGCACATTTTTCGACCCCTCGGTTCACCTGCCACTTCCGATGGTGCTGAATTTACTGAGTGGCGCACACAGGCCACACGCTTTTGACACGGCTGTGCCTGCGGTGAGCGGTGGCTTGTTACCTTCCGGATAGCAGAGGGGGCACACAGCGGCGCACAGGCTGTCACGCTGAGTGCGCACTATCACTGCGGAGTGCGAGAGCCTTTGCGACTCGCTGACGCTCAACTGTCACATCCATCTGCGCCAGCTGTTGGTTGTAGAACTGGTCGAGGGCCAGCTGGATCGGACGGATGGTGTAGAGCAGATTGCCGTTGCGCTTCAGACCGTCCCTGGTGGTGACGGTCGTGTTCTCTGTACTGATGAGCTGCCGCTCCTCCAGCTCACACACATACTTGCGGACAGTGTTGGCACTCATCCTCACCGCATTGCCGATAGTCTTGTAGCTGGGCCAGCATTGGTATGTCTGCCTGTTCTCGCAGCAGAGCAGGTAGGAGTAGACGGCCAGTGCGCCGGACGACAGGTCCAGCAGGAATATCTCGTTGGGTAGCTGGAAGTAGTTCTTGACCGGATCACGCTTGGGCCACGGTGTGTATTTCATTCCGCACCTCCCTGAGTGTGCTGCGACACCCACTCCACAAATTTCTCTTTGGGCACTACGAGCCTGCTGCCAACTTTCAGAACCGGAAAATCCGGTTCGTGCATCAGCTCATACCCGCTGGACGGTGAGACGCCCAGCACCTTCGCCACCGTTGCTGCGTTCAGGAACAGCGGCAGTTCGTCGTAGCTCCTGTAGCTGGATTCTTTCATGTTGCGCTTGACCTCCTTTTCTGTTGAGTCAGTTTTTCCTCTGCCCTTATGCGCTGACTCCCTCATCCTTCTACCACAACCTCTGATGGCTGAAACCGAACTCTCCTATAAGTGAGTTTACAAAATGTTTACCAATTCAGAGAGTAGCTCCCCACATTCATTTACTACAACCTCCAGAGTCCAAAAGCGAACTCCTATTTTTCATATGCCGAAAAATTTTTGCTGTAGAAAAAATCACCCGCCAGAACTGAGTTTGACGGATGATCGTATCAGATGATTTGATGGGTGTTTGATGATGGCCTGTATTTCTTTGTTTAAGCGAAGCAAAATTTGAGTATGCCTGATGTGGCAGATTTTATGCGACGTCTTTGTATCGAGTGTAGACGTACTCATAAATTCGTTGACGGTAACCAGAAATGCTCAGTTCATCATAGCACTCCGGAAGTCCGTTCCAGAGCGTGTCGCGGATGAGGTTGTCAATGGCTGCCTTTGTCTCCTGCTTATCGGTCCAGTGGTCAAGCTCCGCGATTCTAGATTTGACCTTTTGCAGAAGGTCGACCGCTACCTGTTTGATTTTCTGGATGTCCTGTTTAGAGAGGTTTTCAGAGAACAGCATATCGTAGAGAGATAATTCTTCATCGCTGGAAAATCCCTCCCGCACATAGCGCTGCTCCTCCTGATCCATGCTCTGCACCAGCTTCATCAGCTCATCAAAGGTCTTTTCAATATTGGCGTGGTCCTGCTGGCTGTTGTAATCCTCAATGATTGCCTGATACCGCTCATGATATTGGATGCGATTGGGATTGCTGAGCAGCATCCTGTCCAGGCGCTCACAGACCAGGTCCTGCAAATCCTTCAGGATGAGGTTCTTTTTCTTTGCATGGGCAAACTCCCGGCGCAGCAGATCGAAGTCGATTTTGCTGATATCAAACTGACGGGACGGTGTGATCCCCTCAGCCGCCTGCTCAATTTGGACATACTCACTGATGATGCGGTTGATTTCCACCATCAGATCCACATTGTCTGCCGTCCGGCGTTTTCGATTCAGCAGTCTGTGGATGGCGGTAATAGCCTCATATTTTTGCCGGGCATCCGTCTCCACATCCTCCCGGTTCACATACTTCACCAAGCGCGCCAGCTCGGAGGCATAGGTCTGAAAGGTCTTCTTTTTCTCCAGGGTGGCGGACACTGTGTTGGCCGCCGTTTGCAGAAGAGCCAACTTTTCAAAGCCTCTGGCGTCAATCAGCGCTTGCAGCGTAAAATCCCGCTCTGTTAGGAATGACTCTGCGGAGGCGATGAGTTCCAGAATGCGGGCGATCAGTTTTTCCTTATCCACAGTCGGGTCGGCGCCGCCGGTGCCATTCCCATTGGCTGTGTAATCGGCCAGCGCCTTTCGCAGCGCTTTTACGACTCCGATGTAGTCGATAATCAGACCGTTGCTCTTTCCCTCGGCCACACGGTTGGCCCGGGCGATGGTCTGCATCAGCGTGTGGGCTTTCAGCGGCTTGTCTAGATACAGACAGGACAGGCACTTTACATCAAAGCCGGTAAGCCACATGGCGCAGACGAACACTACACGGAGAGGATTGTCGGCATCCTTGAACTCCTTGTCCAGTTCCCGCTTTTCCATCTTCGCCCGATGGCTCTGAATATCCAGTCCCCATTTCTGGAAGGATTGAACCTCGTTCTGCTCTTGGCTGATGACCACCGCCATCTCGGTCTCCTGCATCCATTGCAGCTTGCGTTCCAGCTCTTGAGCCTCCTGCTGGGACGCGCTCTTGATTCGCTCCTTCAGCGTGTCGATCTCATCAGCCCAGTATTTCTGCACCAGATCATACATACGAACGCAGGTGACCTTATTCAGGCAGACAAACATAGCCTTGCCGCTGGTCCACAGGTCGGAGTAGTGCCTTGCGAAATCCTGGGCGATGCGCTCCAGGCGGGGGGTGGCAGTGAGGAGGTGAATCTCCTTGGCGAACTCCTGCTCCAGCTTATCCTGCTGGTTCACATCCAGGTCGGCCTGCTCAATGGCGTCCAGAATCCGATCCGTGATTTCCGGGTTGTCCTTCACGTCCAGAATCTTCTCTCCCCGGTTTTCGTAGTACAGCGGCACCGTCGCGCCGTCATCCACGGCTCGCTGGAAATCGTACACCGATATGTAGCCGCCGAAGGTGCGTTCTGTGATACGGTCGCTGGACAGCAGCGGTGTGCCGGTAAAGCCGATCCGGGAGGCGGTAGGCAAAAGGCGGACCATGTTGTCCGCGAAAATTCCGTACTGACTGCGGTGGGCTTCATCTGACATGATGAGGGTATCGTGGTCAGGGGAAATCGGCTCCACATCTGTTTTGTTGAATTTCTGAATCAGGGTGAAAATAAAGCTGGGGTTGCCACGCAGCTTTTCCACCAGATCTGTACCGCTGGAGGCGATGAACTGCCCGGCCTTGGCCTTGCCCAGAATACCGCAGTTTTCAAAGGTGTCGCTGATCTGCCTGTTCAGCTCTTCCCGATCTGTCAGCACCACAATGGTGGGAGAGCCGGAAAACTTGCGGCGTATCTTCTGGGCCAGGAACACCATGGAGTAGCTCTTGCCGCTGCCCTGGGTGTGCCAGAAAACGCCCAGCTTTCCGTTGTTCAATCGGCGGGTCTCATATGCCTTGACTGCCTCGTTGACGCCCAAATACTGGTGGTTCCGGGCCAGGATTTTTGCTGTGTGTCCGCCGGAGTGGTCAAAAAGGATGAAGTTCTCCAGCAGATCAAGGAAATTCTCCTTCTTGCAGATACCCCGGAGCATGGTCTCCAGAGCCACGCTGCCTGGTTCCTCCTCTTTGAGCCGCTTCCACTCGTGGAAAAACTCGTACTTGCTGCCAAGTGTGCCCACCTTGAACTCCAATCCGTTGGAGAGGATCAGGAAGGCGTTGTAGTAGAACAGGTGGGGGATGGTGTCCAGATAGTCGGTGTAGTTGTTGGTGTAGGCGTCCTGCACGTCCACCCCGACGGCTTTCAGTTCCACAAACAGCAGCGGGATGCCGTTGACAAAGCCCACAATATCCGTCCGGCGGCGGTACAGATCCCCGTGGATTTTCAGTTCCCGGACGGCGAGGAAGTGGTTGTTGTCTGGGTTCTGGAAGTCGATAACGGCGGCGTATTTCTTCTCTGTCCTGCTGCCGGGCTTCTTCACGGTAACGGGGATGCCGTCCCGAATCAAGAAATACTTTTCCTCGTTGATTTGCAGCAGGGATGCGGTGGACAGGCGACGCTCCATGAGCCGCTGGGCTTCGTCCAGCTGGGCGGGGATGAGCCACGGATTCAGGCGTAGAAGGGCCTCCCGAAAATACCGGGTCAACAGAATTTCCTTGTAGCTCTTGCGACCCAGAGTACCGGCCTCGCCTAACTGCTCTGTATTGTAGGCATAGACGGCTTCCCAGCCCAGCTCGTCATGAAGCAGGTCGGCAGCACTCTTTTGGATTAAGATGTTTTCGGAGTAGTCGTGGCTCATGGCAGTTTACCTCAAATTAATTCCGGCTGGAGTATTTTTGGTTAATGTATCGTCCAATGCCATCCATTCCCGGGTAAATAAATTTTTCGTTTATTCCACATAAATTCAACTGATTGAGCAATTCATGTTTCCTGTTTGCAGGGATGATAATGTTACATATCAGTCCATTTGTTTGATTAGTTACCGTTTCATCCGTCATAAATTCATTTGTGCTGACAAATTCTGTTAAGGGACGTCGATCCGCTCCCCATATCATAAAGATGCTTGATTGCAGATTCATTCGTTCTTCATGATAATGGGGTTTATAGATCCATGGCCATTGGATATAGTCGGGATTGCTATAATGCTGGACTTGATAGTCCTGATATACGATTTCATCTGAAACAATTTTGGACACCATCTGCTTTGACTTTATTGTCAATACAAGTGGTCCCTCAAAAAAGAATTTTTTGTTATACGCAGGCTCATTAAGAATCCAAACTGCAGCGTCTTCCTTTGGAGCGCCAATACATGAAAAATATAGTGCAACCAATGGATTTTCTGTAAAATCCAGCAATCTGGTTGGAACACCGAAATGTTGTGCAATTTCTAGCCACGCAGGAATATCCTCAACTGGAATGTCTTTCACGAACCGACACGCTTCAGAAATAAAGTCATTCAAAATGTTGAACTCTAATTGTGAATATTCAGTAGTTGTGTGACCTGGGGAAACTACTCTCTCACGAAAGACGCCGGGTAACAATTTATATTTTTTATGATTACTATGTCCACGATATATAAAATGAGGCGTGTACGTCTGTGTTCCAAATATAGCAATTCCCTCAGCGTAAGTATAGTTCTTTTTTAATTGCTCTATCAAGCATAAATATTCATGAACAGAACAGGCTTCCATTGCATTTACCTCGTTTATTAATTTTGGATTTTGCTCCACTTCTCCATTAAATAATTCACAAATGCAGAGCAAGATATCAGCATATACTTTGCATCTTCTGCTGGAGCATTTTTGAAATCAATACACCTATTTACACACTTTAGCTATTATTTTGGATTCCCTAAACTTGCAATCTCAAAAGATGATTATTTCACGGTGTTCAATCATTTTTCGTCACAAATTCAAGGAACCCCTTCACGGTTAAATACTAAAATCAATGCTGATTCCGTCCTTGTCTGACACATATACCACGTTAATCATCGTAGCGGCCAGGGTATGCTTTTCCTCAGTGGAGAGAGTATCCCAACGGCTCATCGGGTCAGCTAACGGGGCAGTGTCAATCTCCTTGTGCTTTCGCGCCTTGGACTGACATTCCAATTCCAGGGCCGATTTCCTCTCATGAAGTTCATTTACGCGGTCCTGGATATACCGAAAAAGTGTAGCGTCTGCATCGGCAATCTTGTCCATCAGCTTTCGGATTTCCCCGTCAATACGGATAATCTCCGCCTTGATGGATTCAGCCGCAGCGTCAGGCTCGCGCTTTTCCGTTTTGGCAATCGTCAGTTCTTCTAAACGCTTTTTCATAGCCGCAAATACAAGCGATTCAACATCATCCGGCCTTGTCTGGAGCCGCTTTTGAATACACCCGTTAGCCTTATACGCCCCGCTGCAATCGTAGTATCTCCACCGTTTTGTCCTGGAGGCGTTCCACGAATAAATGAGAGCCAGGGCATAGTGGCAATGACTGCATTTTGCAAGTCCCGTCAACCATGAATTACGGGCGTTTCCGTTGTTGCGAAACTTTGAATTGCGGGATTTCTTATCCTGCACCATCAACCATGTTTCCGCGTCCACAAGCCCCTCGTGATACCCTATTTTGATATAATTGATACCATCCGCCTGTTTATGCCGGAAACAGCCGTGAACGCCGTCAAAAGCCTCCACATCGTCAATAATGCGATAACCCTTTGACACAAAATACTGATATACCTCTTTGTCCGCACGAACATAAAGCGGACTTTTGAGAATTTGCGATAAATGGCTCCTGTCCATGTTCTTTTTGGGGTCAATATTGACCTCAATGCCATTTTGGATGAAGTACGAAAGTACATTGCTGAGTGAAATATCCGGGTTTTTGTAGAGAGTGTAAGCGGTTCGGACCACATCAGCCCTGTCGGACGGCACCAGCACAGAACCCGTCTTGCCGTTGACTGTCCGCCGCTCCGGCTCATATCCATAGTAGACCTTTCCACCCTGATAAAACCCGGTTTCCGCTGCCCTGGTTCCGTATGCGTCCGCAACTCTGCTGGCGATTGTTTCACGCTCAAATTCTGCGAAACTCAGCAGATTGTTGCGCATTAACCGCCCTTCTTTTGTCTCCGTGTTAAACGGCTCTGTCAATGAAATTACGCTCACTCCATAACGGTCCAGTACGTCAGTTACATTGAGATATTCCCGCAGATTTCGGCTGAAACGGTCATACTTTTTTACAACAATGCGGCTAATCAATCCAGCTTTTGCGTCATCCATCATCCGTTGAAATTCGGGCCTGTGCGCAATGTCCTTTCCGCTCTTGCCATCATCACAGTAAAGACGGTATTTCTCCCCCTTTTTGAGTTGCTTCATGCAGTCCGCTTTTTGGCTGTCAATGGACAAGGAGTTGTTGCCCTTGTCCCTGTCGCTTACCGAGCGGCGCACATAAATCGCCACATATTTTTCCATATTATCAGTCTCCTTAAAATAACAGGCCGATAAATGCTACCTACTACATTAGTATAGCACTATCGGCCTGTTTTGGCAACGATCTTATGCTGATTTAGGGGTTAAAATGTCATAAATCAGATTTATTTTCTCCCGACGGACGCTTTCGCTGATTTTGTCAGGGATATGTACAGTTACTTTTATATCATCAACGCAAATGCGCTTGCTTTTTGCCTTTTTCTCGTTACTTTTCATTCGTTTCCCCTCCTTTTTCAAATTCTGTTGCCCTTAAAAAATGGATTCGCGATATATGTAATTCCGCATGGATTGCTCTCAAAATCGGTCTTAATCGTCAGCGGATTGACGTTCAAATCTTTCAACATAGTCAGATATTTCAAGACGGTATTGCGGGAAGCGTAGCCTTTCAGTGCGTCCATAGTGCCGCTTTGGATAACGGCAAGCATATCTGTCAACCGCTTCTTGTGGCATGGGGTTAATCCGCTGGCCTGGATAATGTCAACGGCTCCGTCCATCGAATAGAAATCACCGGACAGAAAAACCGGCTCCGCTGTGGTCAGATATTCGGCCTCCATTTCCGGAGTGACCCAGTTTTCCCAGTCCCGGACTAATCCGTACTCCCGCTTCATATACTTAATCCGCGCCGCATGACACTGAACCTCCTGCCTGCACAGATTGATTTCCACCTCGCGGACAGGTAAGTCTTTCGCCATGCGTTCCAGGTCCTTGCGGTAAAACTGAGCATGGCGTGACTTGCTAAGGTAGTAGACGGTAGGCTTCTGTTCAGAGCGCCACTTATTCATGCGCATAATTCGTTTAGAAAGCTGCTGCATGGTCGTTATCAATACACGAAATTCATTGGGAGACATATAAAAATTATAGTCGTAGTCAATGCGCCCCAGGGTGAAATCATCGAGGAAAAGACCGGCGCGGGCAAGCCATTCATCGACAACGGACCGCAAATATGCTATGTCCCGCTCCGTTGCAGTGCTGTATCCAATGAACTCATGACATTGAATTTTGAACCAGCAGATATGGCTCCTGGTTCCTTTCAGCGAGCGAATCCACGCTTTACACCCATCAGGAGCAGGGTTTCCTTTCAGCGCTATATATGGCTTTGGGTCCTCCCAGTGATGATAAACTCGAAAAAATACTATTGTATCCATTGTAATACCTCCATTCCGTTGCTCAATTCCTTTCCGCTGCTTACAATGGCCCTATCATTAACGTGATTTGAAAAAGTTGACACATTCCCCCAGACATCTGTTAGATTAGGATAGGCCCGCCCCCCGCCCGGCGGAAAAGGTCCCGGTCCGATGGGGTGGTGTATTTTATTCTGTCTGGCTGTATAATATCTAGTTGGTTTTACATAAAAAAAGACGAATTTTCCGCAGAAAATCCGTCAATTTCAATATATCATAAATGTCTAAAGAGAAAATTATTGTGCATGTTGAATGTCCCACGGGACATTTATCTCATGCCGTGAATGTCCGCAGAGACAAAGAACCCCCCGCCCAGCTGGGCGGGGGGTCTCGACGAGAAGAAGTCTTATTCAGTTGGTCTTTCGCGCTTCCAGCCTGACAGAGTCAAGACCTTCGAGGGAAGAAAGGGGGGTGCCGATAGGGCCTTCTGCGGTGAGGAGGACTTCGGAGTTCTCGAATTTGTAGGGGATGGGGTATCTAGTGTAGATGGCTAAAATATCATTGAGAGAGGCATCAGGATCTCCCCAACCGATAGATCCCGTTTTTCCTCCACCAACGGCTTGGGTAAAGGGATAGTCATAACCTGTTCTCTGGTAAGCGCTTTGTACAGCGATACACCAATGGCTAGGATATTGGATTAGGTCTCCTGGTTTTACTTGCCAAGGATCCGTCACCTCACGATAAGGCGCATCTCCAAAGATGTCGTCCCAGAAGGCGAACGCAAATTTGGCACACTCAGTTCCAGACCCAATCGCTCCGAAGTACGGCGGATTGTACGGATCGTAGCGTTGGGTAGGTTTTGTATCAGCGTACGACGTAAACCCTGCCGCCTTTGCCTTCTCCCCGGGCTCTCTCGTCCCATTCTTGTACTCCTCAATCAGAGCCAGCACATTTTCCTCAGTCACAGGCATACCATTCGTGAGGGTTGCGGAGGGGGCGGCCTGGGGATTTTGTGTATCGCCGGGATTACCTGCTGTGCCGGGAGCTGTCGTGTCCGGGGTTGCGGTTCCTGGATTTTCCGGTATACCCGCACCCAGTACGTTGACTGCCTTTTTCAGCCGGACGTAGATGACCGCAGCCTGGGCCCGGTTAATCAGGCCCTTGGGGGAAAAACTGCCGCTGGGGTCCGTCCCAGAGAGCAGGTCCCAGTAGTAGCAGGTCGCCACCGCCGTCTGAAAAGCATCGTCTACAGATGAATTGTCGGGGATATTGGATATAGTACCCGCCAGCTCCTCCGCGTTTGGCAGAACAATTCCCTTGTCAATCATGACATTATACATCATCTGCGCCATGATTTCGCGGGTGACTTCCATGTCTCCACGCCAGGAAACAATTCCGTTGAACAGGTTGTGCTTCTCGGCGGCGTCGAGGTTCTGATTCGGCCAAGCTCCTTCCCAGGTGCTGTTTACGACGTCATCGTTGTAGAACGCACGGGTGAGTACGGTAAAGAACTGGTTCATGCTGAGCTTGCTGGAGGGGCTGAATACCCCGGTGGCCGTTCCGGTCATAACCCCGTCATTGTACGTTTCCATGACAGCGTCATAGGCCCAGTGGTCAGAGGGAACATCGCTGAATGGGGAATTGTCTGCGCTGGCGAACGGGACAAGCCCCAGACAGAATACCAGTGCCAGCAAAAGGATCAGTCTCTTTTTCATGGATTTTCCACACCTTTCCTGTTTTGTCACCATTGTATAACCCCTGGACAGAATTGTCAATCCCGCGCTTCTTCGTGCTGCTCATACCCGGCAAAAAGCCGGTCCAGGGTGGGCCGGGATATGCCCAGCTCCCGCGCCAGAGCCGCCTTGCTGATTTCTCGCCGCTGGTAACGGTCATAGTGCCGGGGCAGGTCCGGGACGGTGACGGGCTGTCTGCCCTTGTATCTTCCCTCCCGCTTGGCAATGGCGATGCCCTCCCGCTGACGCTCCAGGAGATTTGCCCTCTCAAACTCGTTGATTGCAGCGATTACCGTAACAATCAGCTTGCCCGTGGCGGTGCCGGTGTCAATATTTTCCTTATCGGAAACCAGG
>OFGN01002140.1_pt1 | contig 11295 bp, 9 predicted proteins | sample 1521821 | NCBI WGS metagenome assembly OFGN01 (sample SAMEA3504094, study PRJEB24116) | mouse gut metagenome | biome: mouse gut; feature: mouse-associated habitat; material: faeces | place: Denmark | collected 2011
GGGAGTTATATATTAAGGTATTATTCGTAATTCATATATTTGCTTTAACCGTTTACGGATGTCAATATCCGCTTCCAAGCATTGCCAAACGTGGCAAAATTTTTGCATTGCGCCAACGCCGCCGCCTTTGTTATAATAGCCGTGCAAAAGGTTAAACGAAGGAGGTAAATGCGTTAACTATGAAATCGAAAATAAAAAAGCTTGCCGCAGTTGCGGCGGCATTGACTATGACTGCATCGCTCGGCGGCTGTGCCGTGGCGGCGCAAAAGGAGCCCGACGGAGAGCAAACGGATATTACCGAACAGCTTCCCGATACCGAACTTGACGGTACTCGTCCCCCCGAGGTGGAAGCTCCCCCCGCAACCGACGCGCCGTCAACGCCGTCCGTTCCCGAGGAGCCGCCCAAGGCAAAAACCGTTTCTTACATAACTACAACTACAAACGGAGTAAATCTGCGCTCCGGCGCGGGCACGAATTATGCGGTGAAGGGCACGGCAGAGCACGCCACGCTGTACGCAAACAACGGCACGGTAAACGGTTGGTATAAAACGGGCTATAAAAACGGCTCGGTATACCTTTCTGCGAAATACGGAAAAACGGTGGAAATGACCGCAAGCGAGGACGAGCGGATAGAGGCGGTTATTGCAGAGGGCACAAAGCTTTTGGGCACTGCCTACGTTTGGGGCGCGGTGCGCTACCACGACGGCGACGGCAAGCTTCTGAAAAACTTCACAACGAGCGCGTTCGACTGCTCGTCGCTCATGCAGTATATATTCTTTACGGGCGCGCACGTCAAATTACAGCTGACAACGCGCACCCAGATTTATCAGGGCAAAACCGTAAGCAAGTCACAGCTGCGCCGCGGCGATTTAATGTTTTTCACCAACGAATCGCGCAAGGACAAGGTGGGTGTTGAAAGGGTAGGACACGTTGCGCTGTATCTCGGCGACAACTGGATACTTCACACGGCTTCGGACTATGCTAAAATCGAGCAGATTTCCGCAAAAAGGTGGAGCTACTTTATTCAGGGTCAAAGAATATTTTAATCCAATGCAGTAAAAAACAAACGGCGGCGGGTCTTAAAGACCCGCCGCCGTATTATTAAATCGGTTTATCAGCTTCGGTGGCTTTGGGCGCGGAATTGCGCTTTATATTCCTTAAAGCGGTAAAATTTAAAATGAAATTTATAGCGGCGGGTACAAAAGGTATAAGCGAGTACAGTATAAGCTTATAATCCCCGCCATTTGAATAAAATAACATTTCGCCTATAAGCGATAAAAAAACGGAAATGGCAATTGACGGGATTATTCCCGCAAAAATCATGCATAATGTTAAGCTTTCGGTCAGCTTTGCCGTATTGTTCTTTTTGAGAGCGATAAAAGCTTTTATGGTTATGGCAGTAAAAACCGTGCCTATACTAATTAAAATCAGTGTGCCAAAGACTAAAAACGGAACAGCCAGAACTGCGAGGAAGTCCAGACCCCTGAAGCTTTGGAGCTTTGCGAACAAGGTGTACAGCAGCTTTGCAAGCATTGCGCCCGAGCCTAAAAACAGCGCCGCAACTATAATATTGATTACCCCGCTTGAAATAACCAGCTTTTTATTCATATGCTTTTGCCTCCCGCGTCCGTGTTATCGTTTACGTTGCCGCCGTTAAACGGCTCGCTACGCATTCTTTATGCTGTTTGTTTTTTTGTTGTCAGTCTGTAAATGCACGTTATTCCGTTTGCGGTCAGCGTGGCGGCGGTAACGCATATCACGGCAAAAAATATAATTGCGTTCGCTTAACCTCGTTAGAACACCTTTTTATAGTAAAAATAGCCATTTTACCCTTAAATCTCCACATAGACAAGCATATTGCGAGTGCCTTTGAGTTTCGGCTCAAGGTCTTTTTTCTTTAATCCCTTAAACCAAAGTTCATCTATCAACGTCATAGCCGTAAAAACAAGAGAGCCCCGAAGGTCGTTACCTTCAGGGCTTTCGTCATTATTATCTATTTGAGGTTTTGGTTTTATGGGTTGATCGGTGTAGTGAAGTATCAGTTCTATGCGGTCGCCGTAAACATACACCTTGTCTACAAGCAAATCAATCATCATTTCGGGTTCTTGCTTAACGCCGTCTTTTAGATATTCTTCAATCGTTTTCTTATCTAAAACGACTTGCTCTTGCATACGCTCGAATATCAATTTTTCTTGTAAATCACGCCGTTGATTTTCGAGTTCTTGCAAGCGTTCTTTTGTGGTGTCCGTTAAAATGCCTTGCTCGATGGCGTGCATAATGTTGTTTATGGATTTGTTTATCTGTGTCAATTCCTTTTCCAACATTTTGACGGGGTTTTCGCCCAACAGTTTTGCATTGTGCTGTTTATAAATCTCGTCCACGATAACAGAGAGATTTTTGCCCGTAAGCGTTTCCTGCAATGTTTTGATTGCCAAACCGTCGAGGACGTCCTTTTTAATGAATTTAGCTTTACAATTTTTCTTGCCGATAGCGTTCCAACATTTATAATACTTGGAAACCCTGCCGGACTTTGACGTTCCGCTGTAAGATGTCATTCGCGTTCCGCACTCACCGCAATATACTCTGCGTCGAAGCAGGTAGGAATAATCGGGGATATGGTTGCCGTAACGGTTAGCGTCTATTTTTTGTTTACAGCGCTCGTACAGTTCAGGCTCAATAATTCTCGGATAGATATTATCGTAAACCTCGCCGTGCAATTCGTATTTTCCTGTGTATTTCTCGCCGTGTAAAATTACATATATGTTTGCCGCACTAAACGGTTTTCCGCGATAGAGTATGCCGCGTTCTGCAAAACTTATTGCTATTTCGTTGCCGCGCTCACCGGCAGCATACCTTTCAAAGATTTCTTTGACGATAGGACCTTCTTCGGGGTGAACAAATACTTTCTTCTTTTCGGTGTAGTAACCGTAATTTAGTTTGCCTGCACAGTGTAGTCCTTTCAATCGGGTTTCACGCTGTCCGCGTCTGGTCTTTTGCGACAACTCCTCGCTGTAGTATTGGTTCATACCTTCGAGGAGCGATTCCAACAAGATGCCTTCGGGCGTATCGGGAATGTTCTCCATTGCGGACAAAATTTTAATCCCGTTGTCTTTCAAGTGCTTGCGGTGCATAGCCATTTCGAACTTGTTACGGCTAAACCGATCTAACTTGTAAACGAGAACGTAATCCCAAGCCTTTTTGTCGCTATCTTTCATCATTTGCTGGAATGCGTCGCGGTTGTCGTTCGTGCCTGTTGTAGCCCTGTCTATGTATTGACTTACGATTAGAATATCGTTTCGTTCGGCGTAGTCATTACATACACGGACTTGTCCCTCGATAGATTGTTCCGTTTGCCGATCACTTGAATATCTGGCGTAGATGACGGCTGTTTTCATATCAAAACTCCTTTTTCGGTTATTTGAGAGTATTGTAAAAGCCTAATAGGAAGGCTTTTTTCCTATTAGAAATTTTTTTTGCTCTCTTTCAACCTTTTTTATTCGTCTTTCGACGGGAACAAGAAAAGGCCGAAATCGGGTTTGTCATAATTCGTTCATTTGAAATAAAGATAGTCCGTCAAGGGAAAACGAAAAATATTACGCCGATATATTTCACAATGAAAATTTTAAGTAATATTTTTCGTCCTTGACGGCAAAGCCGTTTTCGGACAAAAAACTATGTCGAAAGACGAATCCCCTCCACTTTTTGTTTGCTGTCCGTATTTCAAGACAGTAAACCCTTGATTTTTACTTCCGAATTTGCTATAATGGTAAAGTCTAATAAAAGAGGAGTATTTATGGGCAAGCAAAACTTTTCAAAAATCAAATTATTAAAGATTTGGGAAATGTTAAAGCAAGATACCGACGAGGATCACCCTTTGACAACCAACCAAATAATTGAAAAGTTAAAAGCAAGCGGTATTGAGTGCGACAGGAAAACTCTTTACCAAGATATTGCCACGCTCAATGCTTATGGTTATGAGATTATCCAAAGGCGAGGGCAACATAACAATTCGTATTTTGTAGTAGATAGAAATTTTGACGTTCCGGAACTTCGTATCTTAATGGACGCCGTTCAAGCGGCAAGTTTTATAACCGAAAAGAAAACAGGCGAGTTTATAGATAAAATTTCGGCTCTCGGCGGTAGTAATCGTGCCGAACTGTTAAAGAAAAATATCGTCGTGTTTAACACGACGAAACATACCAACGAAAATATTTACTACAACATTGACAAGATAGACGAAGGCATTTTAAGCGGTAAGAAAATACTGTTTAGATATTTCGACTATGACATAAACGGCAACAGGGTATTCCGTAAAGACGGTCATAGGTATGTTGCCAACCCCGTAACAATGGTATTTTCAAACGATAATTACTATCTTGTTTGTTACCATGATAACCATACGACTTTGACGAATTATAGAATAGACAGAATGGTTGACGTTACAGTTACCGACAATCCTATCAATAAGGACGCTTGCCCCAAAAGTATAAATATCTCGGACTATAGGAAGCAGGCGTTTTCAATGTTCGGCGGTGAGCCTATGCAAGTTACAATCGCTGTTTCTTCCGATTTAATTGACGTTATCTTTGACAAATTCGGAGAGCATACGAAAGTTATAGACAAAGGCAACGGAACGATAGAATTTACAACTGAAATTCAAATAAGCAATATGTTTTTCGGTTGGTGTTGCAGTTTCGGCGATAAAATGAAAATTGTTGCGCCGACAAAAATCAAAGAACAATTTGCAGAGTATCTGCAAGCACTATCAAAAATGTATTCGGGAGAGAATTTATGAGTTACCAAAGCGAAGCGGAACTTGAACAACAACTTATAGAGCAGTTGAAAAATCAGGATTATACGGTTGTTACCATTCCCGATTATGCTGCATTGGTAGAGAATTTCAAAATTCAGTTTGAAAAGTTTAATGCCGCCAAATTAGATAAACCTCTTTCCGAAAAAGAGTGGGAGCGTATTTTTAACCATTTGAACGGCAAGAGCATTTTTGAAAGTGCGAAGATTTTAAGAGATAAATACGTCCTCGAACGCGACGACGGAACAAAACCGTATTTGCTGTTTCTCAACGAAGATCCAACGAAAAATATTTATCAAGTATCTCATCAGACAACGGTTGTCGGCAAATATACTAACCGTTATGACGTTACTTTGCTTATTAACGGTTTGCCGCTTGTGCAAATCGAGTTAAAACGCCGCGGAATAGATATTAAAGAAGCCGTCAATCAAATTATGCGGTATAGAAAGCACTCCTATACCGGACTGTATCATTACATTCAAGCCTTTATCGTTTCAAACGGAATGGATACAAAATATTTTGCTAATTCGGACAAAGATATTTTGTTCTCTCAAACATTCTTTTGGACGGATGAAGATAATATCCGCATTACCAATCTAAAAGACTTTTCCGTTGCGTTTCTTGCAAAAGACCATATCGTAAAAATGCTGACGAAATTTACGATACTCAACGACACGGACAAAATTATGATGATAATGCGCCCGTATCAAGTGTATGCTACGGAAGCACTTATTCGTCAAGCCACGCTCACTAACCGCAATGCTTATATATGGCATACGACGGGTGCCGGAAAAACATTAACCGCTTTCAAGACAGCACAAATTCTCGCTACCAATCCTGCGATAAAAAAGGTTATTTTCCTTGTCGATAGGAAAGACCTCGATACGCAGACTATGGAAGAATTTAATAAGTTCGAGGCTGGCTCGGTTGACGCTACGGACAGAACGGATATTCTTGTCAAGCAGATAAAAGATAAAGGTCGTCAACTCATTATAACCACGATACAGAAGATGTCTAATGCGGTTAAAAATCCCCGTTATAACGACGTAATGGACGCATACAGGGATCAAAAAATCGTGTTTATAATTGACGAGTGCCACCGCAGTCAGTTCGGCGATATGCACAAAGATATTGTCCGTCATTTCACGAAAGCGCAGTTCTTCGGCTTTACGGGCACGCCGCGTTTCGAGATAAACGGCAAGGTGGAAGGCAAGGTTACGCAAACAACCGAAAAATTATTCGGCGAGTGCTTGCACTCATATCTAATCAAAGACGCTATTTTCGATAACAATGTTTTAGGCTTCCACGTCGAATACATAAGCACAATTAAGGGTGCGTATGACGAAACCGACGATACAATGACGGAAGCAATCGACGTCGGCGAGTTGTTTATGGCGGACGAACGCATGGCAATGGTCGCAAACCATATTATTCAAAACCATAAAGCCAAAACACGCAACCGTCAATATACCGCCATATTTGCCGTTTCGTCTATTCCTATGCTTATAAAGTATTACGATATATTCAAGTCAATCAAGCACGATTTGAATATAAGCGGCATTTTCTCTTACGGTGCAAACGAGGACTACGAAGGGCGCGACGAACATTCGCGCGACGCTTTGGAACGTATTATCAAAGATTACAACGAAATGTATAATACGAATTTCAATACCGATACGTTTGCGGCATATCACAAAGATATTTCGGATAGAGTTAAGGGCAAGAAAACGAAGCAGTTGGATATATTGCTTGTCGTAAATATGTTCTTGACGGGCTTCGACAGCAAGCCGCTTTCGGTTTTGTATGTCGATAAAGATATGATGTATCACGACCTCTTGCAAGCGTACAGCCGTACCAACCGTGTTGAAAAAGAAACAAAGCCGTGGGGCATTATCGTTTGCTATCGTAACTTGAAGAAAAAGACCGACGACGCTCTTGCTCTTTTCTCGCAAGGACACGTTGACGGCGTTCTTACACAACCGTTTGAATATTACGTCCAACGGTTTAATGAACTTGTTTCTCGTATTAAAGCGATTGCGCCTACACCTGCGTCGATAGATATGCTTTATTCGGAGGATGCTCAAAAAGAGTTCGTTGTTTTGTTCCGTGAACTCACGAGATACTTGTTGTCTTTGCAGACATTTATAGAGTTCTCTTTCGACAGAAGCAATCTCGATATGACCGACCAAGAGTATCAAGATTATAAGAGTAAATATTTGTTGCTTTATCGCAAGCATAAGGACGGCAAAGAAGTCGTTTCCGTTCTGGACGACGTAGATTTCTGTATCGAACTTATGGAGAGCGACAGAATAAACGTCGCCTACATAATGAACTTAATTCGCAACATTCATTTCGAGTCGAAAGCGCAGCGCGATAAAGATATTGAACATATCAAAGACGAGTTAAACCGTTCGGACAATATGCGGTTGCATAAGAAGATTGATATACTTCGTGCGTTCCTTGACGAAGTTGTTTGTGGTCTTGATGGCAGCGAAGATATTGATGCCGAATATAACGACTTCGAGGACAAGAAAAAGTTTGCGGAAATTCAAACCTTTGCCGAGCAAGAACACATTGATCCTCAAATCCTGCAAAGCGAAATCGCCGAGTATGAGTTTACGGGCATAATCAATTCCGGCAACATAAGAGATAGAATAGAAACGCCTATGCCTTTGCTTAAAAAGAAATCACTTGTAAAGCGCATAGCCGACTTTATCAAAGAACACGTCGAGAAATTCAGTAATTAAGGAGAAAAACATATATGGATAACATTCAACAGCACCAAAAGGAACTTTGTAATAAGTTGTGGTCTATGGCGAACGCCTTGCGCGGCAATATGGAAGCATACGAGTTTAAGAACTATATTCTCGGTATGATTTTCTATTATTATCTTTCCGACAGAACGGAAAAGTTTACGGAAAAGTTGTTGAAAGACGATAATATTTCGTATGCCGACGCTTGGAAAAACGACGAGTTAAAAGACGCCATTATCGAAGAATCGCTTTCCGATTTGGGCTTTGTAATCGAGCCGCAATACTTGTTCAGTAAGTTGGTCGCTATGGTTGAAAACAAGTCTTTCGATATTGAGTTCTTGCAAGCGGCAATCAACTCCCTTATGGAATCGACTATCGGAACGCCGAGCCAAGCGGACTTTGAAGGGCTGTTCTCCGATATGACTTTGGATTCTACGAAACTCGGTCATTCCGTCAAAGACAGAAGTGCGGTAATGGCTAAAATTATTGCTTCGCTTGACGAAATAAATTTCTCTCTTGAAGATACCAAAATAGACGTTCTCGGCAACGCATACGAATATCTTATCGGGCAATTTGCTGCAACAGCAGGCAAGAAAGCCGGCGAATTTTATACTCCTGCTGGACCTGCCGAACTTTTATGCCGTTTGGCATGTTTGGGGCTTACAGACGTTAAATCGGCTGCCGATCCTACTTGCGGTTCGGGTTCGCTTCTTTTGCGTTTGAAGAAGTATGCTCGTGTCGGTCAATATTACGGGCAAGAACTTACGTCCACGACATACAACCTTGCTCGTATGAATATGATTTTGCGCGGAATCCCTTATCCGTATTTCACCATTTATAACGGCGATACTTTGGAACACGATTATTTTGAAGATAAGACTTTCCGTGTGCAAGTTGCAAATCCTCCGTATTCTGCGAATTGGTCTGCCGATATGAAGTTTATGGAAGATCCACGCTTTAACGAATACGGCAAACTTGCGCCGAAAAGCAAAGCCGATTTTGCTTTCGTTCAACACATGATTTACCACATGGACGAGGACGGACGCGCTGTTGTTCTTCTTCCTCACGGCGTATTGTTTAGGGGTGGGGCAGAAGAAACTATCCGCAAATACATAATCGAAAAACTGAATGTTTTGGATGCCGTTATCGGACTTCCGGCAAATCTTTTCTTCGGTACGGGTATTCCTGTTTGCGTTCTCGTTCTTAAAAAAGAGCGTAACGGCAACAAAGATAATATCTTGTTTATCGATGCATCCAAAGAGTTCGAGGCTGGCAAAAATCAAAACATTTTGCGCGACTGCGACATTGATAAAATCGTTGCTGCCTATCAGGAACGCAAAGATATTGATAAGTTTGCTCATGTAGCGACAATGGAAGAAATAGCCGAGAACGGCTTTAACCTCAATATTCCGCGCTATGTTAATACGTTCGAGAAAGAACCCGAAATTGACCTTGCCGCCGTGTCGTCCGAGATACGCGGCTTGCAGAAAGAAATTAAGCAAATCAACGCCGAATTAAAGCCTTATTTTGATGAGTTGGGCTTGGATTTCCCGTTTGACGAGGAGGAATAATTTTTATGGCAAATGTATCCTCAAGTAATAGTCATAAGGAATACGCTCCTGATTTAAGATTTGCTACAGATACTGCAAATTGGCAAGAAGTTTTGTTCTCGAATTTGTTTGAAATTATGTCAAATAATACTTTGTCAAGAGCGGAATTAGACGCAACGGGAACAATAAAGAATATCCATTATGGCGATGTACTTATAAAATTTGGTGATACCTTGAATATACAAAACGACGACATACCGTATATTAAAGATAATTCCAAAATACGAAATCCAAAGTATTTAGCAAATGGTGATGTCATAATTGCAGATACAGCAGAAGATGAAACCGTTGGAAAATCAACTGAAATATATGGAATTATAGACGAAAAGGTTGTTTCCGGACTACATACCATTCCTGTAAGACCATTACAAAAATTTGCAAGCAAATATTTAGGTTACTATATTAACAGCCCTGCATACCACAATCAACTTCTGGCTATTATGCAAGGAATTAAAGTATATTCTATTAGCAAGTCAAATATAGCGAATACTATTATCAAATTCCCTAATATTCAGACTCAAAGTAAAATTGCTGAATTGCTTTGCGTATTAGATCGAAGAATAGAAAAGCAGCATAGACTTATTGATGGTATTAAGTCGTATAAAAGAGGGTTAAAAAGTAGACTTTTCGATAAAATAAGTAACGATTGGAATACGGTAAAATTATCAGAAATTTTATACGAAAGAAAAACATACTGCGAAAAGGACGGCACCTATCCACACGCAACTTTATCTAAAGACGGAGTGTCTGCAAAGACAGAGCGTTATGATCGAGATTATCTTGTTGCTTCCGTTGATAAGAAGTATAAGGTTACGCATTACGGCGATATTTGCTACAATCCGGCTAATCTTAAATTTGGTGTTATCTGTCTTAATACGTTTGGCAGTGCAATTTTCTCGCCGATTTATATTACTTTTGAAGTAAATCCGAATTATGATACTGCGTTCATTGGTGAATGCTTAACACGAGCGGATTTCATCAATAAGGCGTTACAATACCAACAAGGAACTGTTTATGAACGCATGGCTGTTTCGCCTGAAGATTTGCTTACAATGGAAATAAAAGTGCCTTCTTTGGCAAAGCAAAAACAAATTGCGAAATGCCTTAAGAGTTTTGACACGTTTATTGCAAAACACGAAGCAATCCTATCAAACCTATTATCTTTGAAAACTACATTGTTGCAACAACTTTTTATATGAAAAGTTGTTGCAACAAATAAATCTTCGTTTTTTCTAAAAGCATAAGTTCAGACGAATATTTTTGTATGAGTAAATCTACTTCATTAAGCAAATGAGAGAATTTACGTTGTCGAGTAATATCTGGCACACTAAATTTGATTTCGCCGAATAATTGCATATCTAAATTTCGTCTTACTATGCTTGCACCTTGTTCAGACGCCAAAATGTATTCCTTTATAGCGTGATTAGATTTTAATAAATATCCGACATACAAACTATCATAATTCGAATTAACTTTGTAAATTTTATATGATGGCGAAACGATCCCTACTTCAAATTTATTATTGTAGTTTATATTGCCCATCCATAAATTTTGAGGGCTAAAAACGATCTGTCCTATTCTTAATATTTTATAACCAACTGTATTAACGCTCGCTGCCTGTTTATTGAAATACTCGCTTTGCATAAATAAGCCCTGTTTGGTAGAAGAAATAATCGGATACTGATTATTGATGGTAGAGCGTTCTATGCATTCTGTAAGCATATCAGATACGGAGATTACGGTTGAATATTTTGGACTAAATACAATGTTTTCTAATCCTCTTTTGATTGCTTATAGCCAATGTTACCGTATCGTTTTCTTCGTCAACGTCTATGATGTCGAACGTGATGAAGTGATCTCCGTCAAAGTAATCGTATTCAAACATTTCAATCACCTCAATCAATGTATTTGAACCAGATATGATATGTCGTTTCGATGTAGTCCAAAGTGTCGTAACGGTTTTTCTCTTTGTTATACACGTTTACGTTTTCATACGCTACCGTGATATAACCTTTGAACTCGCTGTCGCTATCTTTTACGGGTTTGCATTTTTCGGCAACGTCCTCAAATACCCGTATATAGGCGTTACCTTTTTGAGAAGTAGAGGGGATAAGCAAGTTAC
>OFGN01002142.1_pt1 | contig 11288 bp, 6 predicted proteins | sample 1521821 | NCBI WGS metagenome assembly OFGN01 (sample SAMEA3504094, study PRJEB24116) | mouse gut metagenome | biome: mouse gut; feature: mouse-associated habitat; material: faeces | place: Denmark | collected 2011
AGTTAGGCGTGATCAGTACCATCTCTCTGTCAAAAGACCAGGTTTCATACCTGAAAAACATGCAGAAAGATCTGGAAAAACAGCAAAAGGCCGCCGGATCGGAGGAAGAGAAGGACAATATCCGGCATAAAATCGTATTTACAGAAGAGGGCATTAAAAACACCAAGAAAGAGAACAAGTTTGGAACCGGTGTCATTTTGGATGGAAAAAAGGCAGAGGATACCCACACCCAGCCTGAAAGAAAAATATCCCTAAACCAAAATGATCCATTTGGGAATGTTTCTGTTGTCATAAGATAACGCCATATGCATTTCAATGGCAGGGACGGCCGCCCTGTTTTAGGCGGTCGTCCCACATGGAGATTCCCTTCTTTCATAAAGGGACCCAGAATTATTCTTTTTTCAACTTTCAACTCTCAGGAAATTATTAAAATGCCATCATATCTTTTCACCAAACAGTGATAATGAGATCAATATATTCTGCAGAAATAAGTTGTCATAAACTTTATCGGTTTAACAGCAAAGGGGGAATTATGTTTTTTATTTGTATTATGCTAATCTTATTTATTTCTTCTTTTAATCTACTCTTATCAATGCTGATTGAAAAGAGTAGCAATATCTCTTTGGTCTATGAAGAAGGAAATATATTTGGGTGTCTGCTTTTAATGCTGATTACGGTGGTTCTGTATTTCATACTCTTATCATAAAAACTTGCAAAAATCAGCTTTAAAATTGGCAGCAGGATCAGAAAAGAGTTAATGACATGCATGCTGAATGCGGATGAAATCACCTTAAAACAACAGGGCCATGGAGAAATAAGCGAATTGGTGGAACAGGATATTGAGAATGTTTCAAAGTCGTTCCAGGAGAGCTTTTTGCCCATAGTTTCCGGCATGCTCCAGTTTATCATTGTCCTGGCATATGGTTTAACGCATTCTTTTCTGTTGGTGGCCGCGATTATGGCGTTGACAGTGATCTCTGTTATCCTGCCCAAAATATTTTCCCCAAAAATATACCGGGGTTATGAAGAAATTACGAAAATGCAGGAGTTAAGCCGGGAGGGTATTAAAATGACAATATTGTCCTTCCAGGATGAGCATGAAACAGTTACACTTGAAGAACTGGCGGCAAGGGAAGGGATTGCATTGTGAAAAAGTACAGAATCATCATTGAAAAACTGGCAGAAAAGGATTTTCACATTTTAAAAGAAAAGCAATATCAGTATGAAAGAGAAGTAATTCTGTTTGATGTAATCAGTGCAGGGCTTGGTCTATTTACAACGATCCTGTGGATCGGCTTGGGAATCATATTTATCACAATTTCTCTTATGATAATTCTGCTGTGATTTCGGATTAAAGTATGGAAATAAAGTTTCCGGGGAAAATACTTTTGGATGGGGAGAGCGGCTGTGGAAAAAGCACGCTTTTGAAACTGATGTGCGGTTTATACCAGCCTGAATCGGGAGAAGTAATTCTGTTCGCCGGAAGCAATAAAATATCCGGTGAAAAACTTGCAGAATATATCAGTTATGTTGAACAGGCCTCTGTTATCATTAATGGCACCCTGGAAGAAAACATATTATTTGGTGATTACTGGGATTCGATTGATACCGGCCGCAGGCATAAAATTTTGGAAGACGCCGTAAAAAAAGCAGAGCTGCAGGAATTTTACAAAAGCCTTAAGGAAGGAAAAGATACGATTCTTGGCAGCGGTGGAAGGCAGCTTTCATTTGGAGAAAAACAAAGAATTTCTATTGCCAGGGCATTGGCTAAGCCGCATAAAATTCTTATCATGGATGAACCGACGGCACATATTGACGAACAGACAGAGAATAAGATACTTGAGAATATTTTATCCTCTGACGAGAACACGATTATGGTTACACACAGGGAGCGGGTAAAAGAAAAATTTGACAACAGAATTTACGTTAGGTAGAAATTTACTGCCTTGACCTGTTGTGGGGACAGAAGCATCGGCGCATTCTGTTACCACGTTAAGCTATTACCAGAAGAAAGGATAGAAAAAAGAATAAAAGAAAAAGAAACAATACAATCGTTTTTCTATCCTTTCTGAAATAGTATTTGCAGCCTACTCTACACCAAAAACAGCTTTGTCCGAATGATCTCATCCGCTTTGGGCAGCGCAACCTTCAGAAGTTTATCCCCAAGGGAAATGGTCCCGCCTGGCAGTAACTCACTGTTTTCACTCCACATAACCGGATATGCGGCAATCCTGCATCTTTTCCTCCCATACTCCACAAAGAGCTCCTTTCCGTTGCCTACAATCTTATATTCCGCTCCCAGGGCGTTAAGGGGTTCAAGCAGTTTTTTCTGTTCATTGTAAGGCAGCTCCGGCGGAAGTCCGGAATTTTCACACCACTCCAGCAGTTCCAATGCCGCAAACCGATCCAGCAGGCCATGGACACGCTGATTCCAATAGTGCATCAGACACTCATGACAGGCGCTGTCGCACCCTGCATGGCAGCTCTGCAAAATCTTTTTTGTCTCCTGCATCAGCTCTTCCGTTCTCTCCCCCAGAGCGGAACAGTATCCGGCCCCGCTGGAAAGACTGTCAAACAAAAAGATATCCACATACGCCCCCATCCCATCTTCCGTATCCCGCAGCCGGTATCCGCTTTTGATCTCATGAAACTCAATGTCCAACAGACGTCCTCCTGCCAGGGTCATGGCCTCTGCCAGAGTCTGCCCCGCTCTCCGCACCCAAAAACCGCCGGGATTGGCATTGATCTGCTCTGTATCAAGGGCAATCTCATACACCACCATATCCGTTCTGAACTGATTTCCAAGGTAGGTATTGACAGCACTTCCCGCCGGATGCATACAGTTATAATTTGTATAGGGATGACGATATGGTTTGTAAATTTTTCCAAGAGCAGCTTCATCATTGCCGGGGACCGCCGCACCGCAGTCCCGGCAGACCATAAAACCTGTGGCTTTAGGTCCTTTGTTCAGAATGATCAACGGGTCATTGGCTCTTTTAGAGAAACGAAGATTATCAAAACCTTTGACTGTTCTCATCTCACTCTCTTTGGGCGTAATAGAATAGCAGGGTTCCTCCGCATAGGACATCTCGGCCTCCACCCCAGCCCCTCTTGCGCTTTTGCCGTTGACAGGCGCAAAACCCCAGGGTTTTAACATCTTTTGCCGCTGAATTGTCCCTTTTCCACAAAAAGGACATTGGCTCTGAGCCTGGAGCCCCATCCAATTGCAGGCAGGGTCATTACAGTAATACAGATCTCTAAAGTATTCCCTGCTTTTGCTGTCGAAAAAAGGTCTGGCAGGATGTTCCTGTCCTTCCTGGCGGAACTTGGAGTGAAAACTGTAAATTCCCCCTGATTTATAGGTATTCTTATTTATCACAACCAGCCGTCCAGGTGCATATTCGCTGATGGCCATATCCAAAGGACGCTCTGGTTTCTGAACAATCTTCTTCCCCTTTTCATCTTCCACATAGAACCCAACCACATCCCTTGGAAAGGAGTATGTAGGAAAAATTCCCCGTTCAAGGAAGGTGTCCAGCACGGTCTTTTCCTGATGTTCATCATCCTGATATTCCTCTGGGAATTCCTCCACATTTTTCCTCAGCTCTTCCAGCCGGTCCAGGATTTCCTTTTTATATTCCTTCACACTGAAATGGACCTCCTCCGGAACAAGTGTCTCTCTGTCAAAATCCCCCTCTTCCTTCCCGCTGATAAATCGTCTGAACTTCTCATACTCTGACTGAAAAAAACTGCAGATGCGTTCTTCATCGGCGCCCGTTCCCCTGCTGTCAAAAAATTCCGTGGCACAGATCACATTCAAATGCCGGTATGCCAGCTTTTTATTGTCAACATCAATCCAGGGCGTCCGCGGAGCGCCGGAGATAATTTTTTCAGGATTATGAAAATAGTAGCTGTCATGGGGTCTGTTGTCCGTATAGGTGACAATGGTGGAGATGGATGCGCTTCTCCGGCCTGCGCGGCCTGCACGCTGTTGATAGTTTTCCCGCATGGGAGGAATATTCCTCAGTCCGACCGCCGTCAGGGAGCCAATATCAATTCCCACCTCCATGGTGGTGGTACAACTTAATATATCCACCGGGCGGTCATTGTCCACATGAACATTCTGAAATCTCATCTCAAAGTCTTCTGTGGTTGACCAGGTTTTATGCCTCTGGTCCTTGTGGGAAAGCTGTGCCGTGTGTTCTTCGGTATTGATACGTGTCATATGCACCTGAGGGTCCCCATGTATGGCTCCCAGCACAGGAGCCCGCCAGAACTTGATTCCATCAAAGTCTTCCTGAGTCATAAGCCCAGGACTTCCCTTCCCGCAGTGTGCGCATTTTCCCCACAGAGTGAACGGAAACACGCCGCTGCACCGGGGACATTTATACCAGTCATGTTCTTCCCCAAACCGCAGCGCAATCAATTCCAGATTTAGAAACATGGCAGATGTATGGTCCCCCTGAGCAAGATATTTTCCCAGCTGCCTGTTTACCACCTCTGTCTGTTCCTTGGACAGCCCCTGGGACTCCAGCACTTTCCTGATTCTCACCGGCAGTTTAAACTCACTCTCCATGCCAAACCGAGGGTATGAAGTAATATCCCGCCGCACATCGTTGTCAATCTCACATCCCAGGGCATATTGGGAAGTCATAATCTCCATGGCCCAGGCGGCAAAGAGTACCTTAAACTCCTCCAGAGACATCTCAATCTCCGCCGTCTCCAGCTCCTCAAAGATCTCCTCAAAGGTCTCCCCGTCAATATCACACGGTTCCACCCAGCATAGCCCCGCGTCTGTCAGAGACCGGACACTGCTGCACAGCTGCCGCAGAAGATGCTCATAGTACTGATCGGGCTTATGCTTAAAATACTTTCTCATGACGGTGTCATACCTTATTTTATCTTTCTTTTTCTTATATATCTCCTCCATCTTCCTCAAATCTTCCAGCAGTTCCTTCTCGTTGTTCCCATAAAAAAATCTAAGCCCTTTCTCATGGGCAACCTTTAAAAAGACAGCATACAACATGTCCAATGTGGGAAGTTTATTGTTCCTGGCCGCCCATTCCTGAAGTTCGCTTGCCGCTGCCGTGAGAGCCTTTTTCATGGCCCATTCATCCGCTGCACGGGTTAGATCCCTTGCCAGAACCGCCGCCCGCTGCCTGCTGTCCGAAAACAGCAATACCTTCCGTCCCTCATTTACCAGCTTCTTATCTTGTACCACAGGGGGCTGCACATAGAACTGCTCCGATACCAGGTTAAAAAACGGTTCGTTTCCTTTTGTGATAAAATCTGTGGCCTCAAACCGCATTTTATCGCATTTGGGACAAGTTCTGAAAGTCCATAAATCTGGCCTGCCTTTGATTTCCACATCACAGTACGCCACCTGCAGGCAACAGCTTTCCTCCTGAGATTTCTCGTGAAATCTGTCCAGATGCCCTGTCAAGGCATTCAGCCATGCAATCTCCATCTTCCCCGTCCGTTTAAAACTGCCCTCCTGGGGAATGGGATAAAAAAACACCTCTTTCAGGCTGTCGGTAAACTGAATCCCCGGTTCATTCCAGACAAAAGGGTTTTGGTAATCCGATACATCCAGATAGCCCCGTAGAAACAGTGCGCCGCAGGAGCGCTCATTCATCAGCTCATATATCATGCCCCCGCATTTGCAGCGCGTTCCAGGCCTGCGCAGGTAGACGCGCCCCAAGCCAAGCTTTGCGTCCCGGGAACTTTTTTGTGTACAGCAGGGATTGGAACAGGCATAAATTCCCTGCAGCCCCCGGAACATCATGTGTAGTCTGGCAGGGTACAAAACCTTCCCTTCGGCGTTCTTTGCCAGAGGAGCAATCGCAAGAAGGGCACTGGCTGCCTTTTCTGCCACAGAGGAGTCCTTTCCCGGAAATGCAATTTTCACCAAGTCCTGAAACCGCACAGCATGGCCCCGAGTCTGGCTCATAATGCGCAGCATGGGATTGTACTGGCTCAGACAATCATAGAGCCATGCCTTGACCTCCTTTTCCTCCATACTTTCAGGGGCACCGGAAAAACCTATCCGCCCGGCAAAATCTAAAATGGCCCTGTATCTGCCATCCCAATCCTGCTGCAGGGTGTCAATATCATAGTCCTCCAGAACCTCCGGCGCAAATTCCCGCCCTGTCAAGTGCATCTCTTCTTCCATTCCTTTGATCAGGACAAACCTGTCTCCTCTCATCCCCTGGGCACTTAAATCACATGCAAATTTGCGGACAGCCTCCTCCTGCTCTTTTCCCGGCGGGACACTGGCGCTGGTAAGGATAAACTGCACCTGACTTCGCTTGATGCCCAGCTTATGCAGCACTCTCCGCACCAGAAGGGAGACTTCTCCCCCGGCTGAGCCTCGGTACATATGAGCCTCGTCAATAATGAACAACAACCTGTTATCGGGGCTGCTTTCCAGCCAGTGTTTTGTATTGTTCCAAATTACTTTCTCTATAGGACGCATCAGCATATATTCCAGCATAGAATAATTTGTAATCAAAATGTCTGGACAATTTTGATACATTTCATGTCGGGTAATCAGCTCCGCATCTTCCGGATCCGTCACGACATCCTCCTGCTTTCTCAGGCGCTCAATAAATACCCCCAAATCCTTTTTGGATGGATATTTTCCCAGCTTCTGAAGCTCCTTTTTCACCTCCTCCGGCTGCAGAAAAATATCCTTCTCCAGGGTATCGGCCAAAGCACGGTTCTGCTCACTGTCCGCCTGACCCGAATAGGGAGTACGGCCTGTATACATGCCAAACTGGGGCACACGGCTTCCCGGAGCCACCTCCCTCAGCAGGCTGTGAAATCCCCCTTCCCCATTGCCCATCATACGGCGAAGCCTCCCCAGCTGGTCGGACACCAACGCATTCATGGGATACAGCATAATGGCCCGTACTCCCCGGATCTTCCATGTCTGTGGAGAATGAATCTGTTCCATCACCAGCCTGCTCACCATGGGCCACATAAAACACTCTGTCTTTCCGGAGCCTGTTCCCGTGGCCACAAAAAGATCCCGCCCCTGGTAAAAGGCTTCCAGGGATTGAATCTGATGTTTATAGGGATTCTTGAACACCCCTAACTCCAGCTTGGCCATTCTGGTCAAAATTTTCTTTACATCCTCCTCCAGGTCCCCATGCCTGATCCCATCCTCCACTTCAAAATAGGCAGGATTTGCCTCTATATAGGGTTCCTGAAAAACCATCCCCGGTCTCTGCAGTTCTTCCTCACAGGCCCAACGCAGCGCATCATTTTTGCCAAGATATTCTGTCTTGATATAATCAAGCAGCCTGTTCCTGATTGCATCATAAGTGTTTTTTACTCCGTACTTATCCATGAACCTCCCCCTCTTCCGTGACTTTCAGCCCCAGCCCTTCTAAACAGGGTTTTATCCCTTCCCACACCTCTTCACCCATATCCCATTCCAGCTTATCCGTAACAAAACCATGGGGCCATGCATAAGTTTCCAGCAGAGAACTCTCCTTCTGCGGCAGATAAACCCGCAGCTTCAGGGAAATATGATCCATGTAATGATATACCTGCGCCAATGGCTCATGCCCCGTCATATGCCTCATTGCAATCATAAACCGTCTGTGTTCGCCAATTTGCTGAAGAAAGGGATCAATATTATGTCTATACAGACCCTCTTCCTTCCTGATCAGAAAATATTCATAGGCATTTCTGTAAATGCTCCGGCGGGTAAGCCATACGCCTTTCACTGGCCGTGGCTGCTCCTGCTGCCAGCGCGCGACATTGTTTTCTGCTCTCAGACAGGGATTAAAATACTCCATGTCTTCAGGAGGTTCCGCCTCTTTCCACCAGGCCCGTTTGATATACTCCTGAAACCATGCTGTGGCACTTGTCACCTTTTCAGGCTGAAAGCCATCCAGCTCCTGTATCTTCTGAAGCATGGCCATACCAGAATAATATGTTCCCGGCAAAAGCACTTCTCCTTTTCTGCAGGCAATACCCTTGGAAAATGGCATCTTGCTGCTTTTCGCAAGAACCAGATTTGTCTCAAATCCAGACTTCAGCAGCTCTCCATGCCGAATGAGTCTGGGCAAAAGAACCACAATGGGGCTCTCCCCTTCAGGTTCCGTCCTGAACCATTGCTCTGCTTCAGGAAACCTTTTCAACATTTCCCTCCATATGGATGTGACTTTGTCATGGATATGCCTTCTACTCACCCCCGGATACTCCATCTGCACACTGGTGACAGGCCGGTCCAGAGCAGAAGCCTTTATCCAGCTGATCACTGCAGAGTACAAAACCCTGTTGCAGTATTGTAATTTCGATTCCTTTTCATATCTGCAGATCCCCAGATCCGCCGCCATCTCCCGCAGAACTGTCTCCTCCATTCCCTCCACCTCACAGGTATTTCCCCATATATTTATCCGACTTTATGTCAAAAGAAATCGACGAAAGAACATCCAGCAGTTCCTCTTTTTTTCCGGAGGCTTTCGCACTCATCAGAATCTGGAGCAGCAACATTTCGTTGGGTTCTATAGTACTATCCGTTGCAGTAAGATACCTTGTGTAATTTAACAGTGTCGTATTGTCAAGGATTCCGGAAAATTGCTTTAGAAGCCTGCGCTTTTCCTGAAATTTTTCCCCGTCATATTTCTCCCCATATTCCAGAGCAAAATCCACCGTGGACTGAAATGCATTCAATGTCTTCTTCTCAAAGTCTACAATCCCCGTATCCCCATCAATAAATACTGTTCTGTTCCACACATAACCTGAAATCATTTCTTCATTGACGCCATTTAAGGGATAAATAAGAACCACATTATGGCTCCAGCTTTCTGAACACTGCCTGATCTCATGAAAAGCATTCAAATTAAACCCATCAAAAATGCCATTTAACAGAAACACTCTGCCCGCATCCTTTGTCTCCCGCTCTATAAGGTCGCAGACGGCCTTGCAGCGGGGCTCCCCCATGGGCACAGCCATCATGCAGACGCCCTCTTCCCCAAACATGGCAGCGATACAATCCGCTATTCTTTCTGCATTATCTCTGCACACAATGGGCATCCTGCTGCTGATAGCAAAGACAATCATCTGAGCCATCTGCAGGGCAGTGCCGTTCTCATATCCTGCCCTGTTCAAATTCTCTGTCAGTTCTTCCTCAAAGGAATCAATATCTGTTATCTCCTCGCCTGAAAGGTATTCTCTTTTTCTACAGGTAACTGAGAGATCACCGGCACCTCTTTCCCCTGGGATGTTTCTCCCATTCACACCGCAGGGCAGCACAAAGGACATTTCCGATATAAAATCCGCCGCATCCTTTCTTGCTGATGCAATACGGGCCGCAATTTTTTCCTCCACATCCTGAGCCAGTTTTTCCTGCCTTGAGATCTCCCTTTGAAGCTTTTCCAGTTCTTCCTGCGCTGTGCTCCGCTGTTTCTGGAAGGCATGACAGCTTCGTTCTTCTTCCTCCAGCTTGTTCCGGGCGATGCGGAGCTGTTCGTCGTTCTCCGCTTTCCAATCCTCAGAGAGAAGTTCCTTACACTTCACTATAAGCTCCTGGTTGTTCTTCAGTGCAGCTCCCAATGTCTCCATATCCATGTCCCGTTGGCCCAGGCAGGAATCCGCTTTTTTGATAAAGTCCGTCAGATAGTTCTCTGCGTCTTCCTCCGTACATCCATATGCATCCACAATCTCCTGGTAAATTGTCTCTTCCGGCAGTTCTCTCAGAAAAGCCTGGCAGTGCCGGGCCTCCTTTATGTTGAGACCTCCCTGACGCAGCCTGGCACTTGTGGCACGCTTTACCACAATATCTTTTACGACTTTCAGCGGACTCTTAACCTGAAAAATACCCTGAGGCACGCCCAAATTGAGGTATCGGTAAATCTTTCTGCCGGCAAGATCAAATACATCACCCACATCAATCGTATACTGCGGCAAGATATATACATCTTTTTTCAGACTGGCTCTTCCTTCACAAAACTCAAATTCCCTGATTCCACACAGTAAACCACTGACTTGGTTTTCTGCCGACCGATAGCCAAACATGACTTTACTGCTTATTATATCAATAAAAGCATTGCTGATAAGCCATTCCGAGATCTCCTCAAAACTATGGCACTCCGTAAGTTCTACAATTTCTACAAACTTTACACTACTATTGTACTGCATATGTACATAATCTTTATATGGGGCCTTTTTATTTGTGACAGCGCTCCAGTCCCATATACCCACAAATCCTTCCGTATCCGGTCCATCAAACAACGGCAGTCTGTCGCGGTTGCCATAATAAGCCGGCTCATCCTCAACCTTGACAAACTGCCTGACTTTCCTGTTTTCTATATCCGCCAGGCGCCTGCACTTTTTTCCTTTATAATCGCTATAAACCTGGCAGATAGATGTGTACTGATATTCCCCGCTTCGTTCTTCCTGGATCTCCTCATCAGCATATTTGGAAAGCCCACGGAATTTCTCCAATTCTGTCTTAAGTTCGGATATTTTCCCCTCTGCTGCTTCAACCTCTTCCCTAACAGATTTCAATTTATTATCCAGTACATAATTTTTCTCAGCTAAAACAGCCAACATCTTTTCCTCTTCATACCGTGCAGCTTTTTCCCTCTCCAGCTCCTGCTGCAGCCGGATTATCTGACCTGACAGCTCTTTTTCTTTCTCCAGAAGAGCTTTAATTTCAAAGTTACTGGCCTGTTCGTTTTCGGCTTTTTCATCTCTGGCTCCTTCGGCTTTGCTCTTTCCCTCCCTGGCCTCTTCGGCTTTGCTCTTTCCCTCCCTGGCCTCTTCGACTTTTTCCTTCAGGATCTCCAGCACATTTTCCACCAGCGCAATATATTCTTCCGTATAGTTCTGGTACTCCCCAGTCACTTTGAAATACAACCGCACATTTCCTTCAAATTCACTTTGTACTATTGCATGAAGCATTGCCCTTTCGCAGGATTCTCCTCCTGTTTCAAGGCTCTTTCGATATCCACTTGTCTCCTGTACCCAGCTGCTAAGCTGCTTTCTGATAAAAGATGCGACAAAATCCTTCGTGATATTTTTCTTGACAATTGATATGATACTATCATCAGAAATTGAGGCCACTCTGAATCCCGAAAATATTTTGTTAAACTTATCAGGATTGTGCCTGAAATGTGCTCGTATCTTCCTGGGTGTAATTTTCTGGCAGATATAATCTATCTCCTCTTCTGAGAAGTCGGAAACGGAAAATACAAATCCTTCTTTTAAAGTCTGCTGTGAAAAATTTCCACCTGTGCGGTTGGATTTTATAGCTATACCACAAAATTAGGCGC
>OFGN01002150.1_pt1 | contig 11246 bp, 8 predicted proteins | sample 1521821 | NCBI WGS metagenome assembly OFGN01 (sample SAMEA3504094, study PRJEB24116) | mouse gut metagenome | biome: mouse gut; feature: mouse-associated habitat; material: faeces | place: Denmark | collected 2011
GAACAGGTCATTCCCTGGTTCCCGCTCCCCGCATTGATGATAACCGGAAGCTCACACCCGTTCATACGCGCGTCCGAACCTGCCGCTGCCATAGCCTTTGCACGGGTCCTCACATCCGTCCCATAGGTATCTAACAACACACTCCCGATATTTGCCCCATAATTTCCCTTCAAGCCTTCCTGGGCAATGGCAGAATTATACTCAATCTGACGGTCAAGCACTTCCTTCACATCCTCAATATCCACCGTATTCGCAAAATCCCAGATACTCTCCATATCCAGAAGGCTCCGGTCCGTCAGCCCCTCCTCGCTCTCTCCCTCCACAGGGACGTCCACAAGCTTCTCGCCGTCCTTCTCTACCAATACGATATTGGTATGGTAGTTGGCAATCCGCACCTTTGCATAAGAATCACCCTTGAACACGATTACGATAATGTCAAATGTAATCCCATTGTCAATGTGCTCCACGCTGACCGGAACGGTATCAAGGAATTCCACCATCTGCTTCGTCTGTTCTTCCGTAACCTCCGCGATTACTTCCAGCTCCTTCTCTGCCTTCCCGGCAACAATCCCCGCCGTCGCCGCAGCAGGAATCCCTTTCAGGTGGTTGGTATTCGGGACAATGACGCTCTTCACATTCTTGATTATGCTCCCGCTCGCCCCAATGCTGACCTTATCCGGGATGCATCCCAAGACTTCTCTCGCTTTTGCCGCCGCATATGCAAGGGCAATCGGCTCGGTACACCCCATTGCCGGAACCAGCTCCTCCTTTAAAATCTGCACATACGCCTGATATTTTTCATCTGATTTTTGCACGTTTATCCTCCTTCGGAACCGCCTTATTCTTCTTTCGGTCCCATACGACATATTTGACTATATTATAAGAAAATTCGAGGCAAGTTGCAACCATTTGCGGGAAGTTTGAAAGATACATTTAAAAATTACACATAATAGAAGAATAAAAAACCTTGATATTTTATCGACAATAAAATATAATAAAAATGTGATTTTTATCACACTTTTATTAACAAATATGTGATTATTGCCACGTTATTTCATATAATTTTGTGAAAGGAGCAACCTGCTATGAAACGAACCGTCATGAAGAAGCTGCTAAACTGGAAAAATTCCCCCTATCGGAAACCATTAATATTAAAAGGCGTCCGTCAAGTAGGCAAGACCTGGGTGTTAAAAGAATTCGGCAGGCAGTATTACGAAAATACAGCCTACTTTAATTTTGATGAAAACGAGGAGTACCGGCAATTCTTTGAGACAACGAAAGATGTGGAACGTATTTTACAGAACCTCATGCTTGCCGGCGGGCAAAAAATCTTCCCCGGGAAAACCCTCATCATCTTCGACGAAGTGCAGGATTGTCCCAAGGTCATTAACTCCATGAAATACTTCTACGAGAACGCCCCAGAGTATCACATCGCCTGTGCAGGTTCTCTTCTTGGGATTGCTCTGGCGAAGCCCTCCTCATTTCCGGTAGGCAAGGTAAATTTCATGCAGATTGACCCTATGACCTTTACAGAATTCCTGATGGCCAATGGCGACGAGAATCTTGCCGCCTATCTGGACAGCATTGATACGCCGGAACCGCTCCCGGATGCATTTTTTAACCCCTTGTATGAAAAATTAAAGATGTACTATGTTACTGGGGGAATGCCGGAATCTGTACTAATGTGGACAGAAGCCCGCGATGTGGACGCCATGCAGGAATCTCTGGCCGGCATCATCGGCGCATATGAACGCGATTTTGCAAAGCACCCGAATGTAAGTGAATTTCCGAAAATCTCAATGGTCTGGAAGTCCATCCCCTCCCAACTCGCCAGAGAAAATAAGAAATTCCTCTATAAAGTAATCAAAGAAGGCGCAAGGGCAAGAGAATATGAGAACGCCTTGCAATGGCTGGCAGATGCCAGACTGGTGCATAAAATATACCGAAGCAGCGCGCCCGGACTTCCAATTGCCGCTTATGACGATTTGTCGGCTTTCAAGATTTACCTTGCAGACGTGGGGCTTCTCCGCCGCCTGTCCATGCTTGCCCCGACCGCATTTGGGGAAGGAAACCGTTTATTCACAGAATTCAAAGGGGCACTAACCGAAAATTATATACTACAGACACTACTCACGCAGTTTGAAGTAGTTCCCCGGTACTGGAGCCAGAATAACCCTCCCTATGAAGTAGATTTCCTTATACAGCGGGATAACGATATCTACCCTGTTGAAGTAAAAGCGGAAGCGAATACGGCAAGCAAAAGCCTGAAAAAATTTAAAGAATTATTCGGCGACAAAGTAAAATTGCGCATCCGGTACTCTTTGGACAACTTGAAATTAGACGGAGACATACTGAATATTCCTCTTTTTATGGCAGACCATACAAATCGGTTGATTGGTCTTGCATTAACATCATAAAATACACAAACGGAGCTTAGGGAGAAAACACAAATTTGCTCCTCCCTACAGCTCCGCCGTTTGCCTTCAAATGCTTGCACCTTATGCGCTAATTGAGTTCCCGGTATACAACTGGTAATAGCGCCCCTTCTCCTCAATCAACTGCTCATGTGTCCCCCTCTCGATAATCCTGCCCTGCTCTAAGACCATAATACAATCCGAATTGCGCACCGTCGAAAGCCTATGTGCAATCACGAACGTCGTCCGTCCATTCATCAGCTTATCCATTCCATCCTGTACGATCCGTTCCGTTCTGGTATCGATAGAAGAGGTTGCCTCGTCCAAGATCAGCATGGGCGGCAGTGTCAGCATAACCCGGGAGATACATAAAAGCTGTTTCTGCCCTTGGGAAAGATTGCCGCCGTCCTCGGAGATGACAGTATCATATCCGTCGGGCATCCGTTTGATAAAGCTATGGGCGTGCGCCGCTTTTGCAGCGGCAATGATTTCTTCTTCCGTGGCCTCCGGTTTTCCGTAGCAGATATTTTCCCTTATGGTGCCGGATTTTAACCATGTTTCCTGCAAAACCATGCCGTAATTTTTTCGCAGGCTGTCGCGGGTCATTTCCGTAACGGGTATGCGGTCCACACGGATGTTTCCGTTTTTAACATCGTAAAAACGCATGAGAAGATTGATAAGGGTACTTTTCCCGCAGCCGGTGGGTCCTACGATGGCAATGCGCTGTCCGGGTTTTACATGGAGATTCAGATCGGTGATCAGTTTTTGTTCGTGGGTGTAGGAAAAGGCCACATGCTCCAGATCTACGCTGCCCTGCGCATGAGCGAGCGTTTTGGCATCGGCAGCGTCCGGCAGCTGGGCAGGCTCTGCCATCAGTTCGAATACGCGTTCCGCACAGGCAAAGGCATTCTGCAATTCGGTGACTACACCGGAAATTTCGTTAAAGGGTTTTGTATATTGGTTGGCATAACTTAAAAAGCAGGAGAGCTGTCCCACGCTCAGCCTGTGGTTGACCGCCAGCAATGCTCCTACAATGGCGACGCCCGCATAAACAAGCCCGTTTACGAACCGGGTGGCGGGGTTGGTGATGGAGGAAAAGAAGATTGCCTTTACGCTGCAGTCCTGCAGTTCTTTGTTGATCGTATCAAATCGTTCCTGCGCCCTTTTTTCATATCCGAAAGCCTGCAGGATTTTTTCATTTCCGACCATTTCGTCCGTCAGGGATGTAAGACGGCCTCTTGTTTCCGACTGTTTGTGAAACATGGAAAAAGTCCGTTTTGCGATAAAGCTTGCTACGAATAAAGAAACCGGAGTTAAGAGGACAACGACAAGAGTAATGCTCACGTTTACCGACAGCATGAAAAACAAAGTGCCGACGATGGTCACAACGCCGGAAAAGAGCTGTGTAAAGCCCATGAGCAGGCCGTCGGAAAACTGATCCACATCGGATACGATCCGGCTTAAAATATCGCCGTGCTGTTTAGAATCGATATATTTCAGCGGCAGTTCTTCCAAATGATTGAACGCCCGTATCCGGATCTCTTTTACGGCCTGATAAGTAATCCGGTTATTGCAAAGATTCATAAACCACTGCGCGGCGGCGGTAATAAGGATAATGATCCCCATCTTCCGTAATAAGGGAAAGAGATTTGTAAAATCTACGTTTCCGGCATCGATAATGAGATCGATCGCTTCTCCGGTAAGTACCGGAATATATAAAGTAAGTACTACCGTCAGGATCGCCAGTAAAAAAGAGAGTACGACAAAAAACATATGGGGCCTGATCAAATGGAGTACTTGCTTTATCGTTGCTTTTTTCACAGTATTTTGTTTCGTTTTCATGCGCCTATTACCTCCTCTTTCGATAACTGGGACAGACAGATCTCACGATACACGTCGCATTGTTCCAGCAATTCTTTGTGCGTGCCGAAGCCAGCCGCTTTGCCGTCGTCCAGCACAAGAATCTTATCCGCATCTTTGATCGTAGTAGCACGTTGGGAGACGATAAGGACCGTGCAGTTTCTGGTGTTTTCATGCAGCGCTTTTCTAAGCGCGGCGTCCGTTGCAAAATCCAAAGCGGAGGCGCTGTCGTCCAAAATCAGAAATTCCGGACTGCCGACCAAAGCCCTCGCGATAGTGAGACGCTGTTTTTGACCGCCGGAAAGGTTGGTGCCTCCCTGCTCCACAAAAGCGTCCAGTCCTTCTTTTTTGTTTTTTACAAAATCATAAGCCTGCGCCGTTTTCAGCGCTTGTATGATTTCTTCTTCCGATGCGTCTTCCTTGCCGAAACGGATATTTTCCCGTATGGAACCTTTGAAAAGAACGGCCCGCTGAGGGACGATGCCGAATTTGGAACGCAGCGCATGGATAGGAAAATCCTTTACATTGACGCCGTTGATCATAACTTCGCCTTTTTCCACGTCATAAAACCGGGGCAGCAGATTGGCCAAAGTGGATTTTCCCGAACCCGTACCGCCGATGATACCGAGAGTTTCTCCCTTTTTTACGGAGAAATCAATATCTTCGAGAGAATATTCTTTCGAGCCTCCGTAAGCGAAAGAAATGTGTTTGAATACAATGGCATCTTCCTGATTTTTGGTTTCTGGGACTGCCGAAGCCGATGAAGTAATGCTGGGGCTTAAATCGAATATTTCGTTTAAGCGGTTGGCGCAGGCAAGCGATTTGGTAATGTTGATGATCAGGTTAGCAAGTTTGATCAGTTCTACAAGGATCTGGGACATATAATTGACAAGGGCGATCACCGCTCCCTGCGTAATGATGCCTTCGTCTACCTGTAGTCCGCCGATCCAAATGATTGCGATCAGGGCCGCGTTTACAATGATATAAGTAACCGGGTTTAAAAAGGCCGATATTTTTCCTACAAAGACCTGCAGTTTCATCAGGGAGGCATTGGTATCTTCAAAAGTCTCGATCTCATGCTTTTGTCTGCATACGGAACGGATCACCCGGACGCCGTTTAAGTTTTCTCTGGTGATAAGGAGAACTTTATCAAGCTGTCTTTGTACTTTCTTATACAAAGGAATGCTTGCGGCCATAATACCGAAAACAACGAGAGCCAAAAGCGGGATGGCGACCACAAAAACAAGGGCGGCCTTTACGTCGATCGTAAAAGCCATGATCATGGCGCCTGCCACAATGAAGGGAGAACGGAGGAAGAGCCTGAGGACAAGATTGACGCCGGACTGGATCTGATTGATATCGCTGGTCATCCTTGTCACGAGGGTGGAAGTCCCCGTTTTATCGATCTCTTCGTAGGAAAGAGAGTTGATATGTGAAAACAGTTCTTTTCTGAGCGCGGAGCCGAAGCCGACCGCCGCTTTGGCAGCGAAATATTGTGCCGTTAACGAACAGGCAAGCCCGACGATTCCAAGCAGGATCAGGATACATCCCATTTTCCCGATATATCCCATGTCCTCATTTATAATACCTATGTCGATGATATTGGCGATCACCAGAGGAACGAAGAGTTCAAAGCTTGCCTCTAACATTTTAAAGAGGGGGGCAATGACGCTTTCTTTTTTGTAATTTTTTAAATAACGCAGTAATTTTTTCATTGTTACAGATAAGCTCCTTTCTAAATCCGCCGCTGCCTTAAGGGGAGTATTTTTATAAATGCCCATGCAGGCATACAATAAATAAATTTTTATTATGCCGCGTTTTTCACTGCCCATATATTATACTGGAGGATTTTGATATGGACAAGTATATTTATGATAAATCGAACATAAATCAAAGGATGGAAAATAATAAATATCGGGAAATTTATCATTTACAATTTAGAGGACAATGTGTTATACTATACCAGTATGAAATTCAGCCGATGCTCAGAGGAAGGAAACTCCGACCTTATCTTAGTATCCGGTGTTTGAAAAGAAGGAGGAAAGTAATCATGATTTCAAAGGAAAAGAAAACTGCCATTATTCAAGAGTATGCGAGAACGGAAGGGGATACCGGTTCACCGGAGGTACAGATCGCGGTATTAACGGCAAGGATTCAGGAGCTTACGGATCATTTAAAGGATAATCCGAAGGATCATCACTCAAGGAGAGGTTTGCTGAAAATGGTTGGTCAGAGAAGAGGTTTACTCGACTATTTAAAGAAAACCGATATTGAAAGATACCGTACTTTGATTGGAAAGCTTGGAATCAGAAAGTAATCATTTTGATAAAAAAGGCGGCGTTAGAGTTGGACTCACCGCCTTTTTTCTATAAAACTACAAGGAAAGGGCAGAAGAGAGCATCCGAGACCACTGACAGGGATATTTGCATGGAGATATTTTTGTCAGTAGTTTCGGCATCTTCTGTCTGACTAAAATTCAGCAAAGGAGAAGAAAATTTATGTATCAGACATTTACAATGGATTTGGCCGGACGTACTTTAAAAGTAGATATCAACAGAGTCGGCAAACAGGCTAACGGCTGCGCCTTTATGCAGTATGGAGAAACGACTGTGCTTTGTACCGCAACGGCGTCTGAAAAACCGAGGGAAGGAATCGATTTTTTCCCGCTCAGCGTAGAATATGAAGAAAAATTATATGCGGTAGGGAAGATTCCGGGAGGATTCAATAAAAGAGAAGGAAAAGCTTCCGAAAACGCTATTTTGACGAGCCGTGTAATCGACAGGCCCATGCGCCCCCTGTTTCCGAAAGATTACAGAAACGACGTAACGCTGAACAATATGGTTATGTCCGTAGATCCGGCATGCCGTCCGGAGCTTGTCGCAATGCTTGGCGCAGCAATCGCTACCTGCATTTCCGATATTCCGTTTGACGGTCCCTGCGCGATGACACAGGTAGGATTGGTAGACGGGGAATTTGTGGTAAATCCGTCTCAGGAGCAGTGGAAAAACGGAGATCTGAACCTGACGGTCGCGTCCACCAGTGAAAAGGTGATCATGATCGAGGCAGGCGCAAATGAAGTGCCGGAGAAAAAGATGATTGAAGCGATCTATATGGCTCATGAGATCAACCAGACGATCATCGCATTTATCAATCAGATCGTTGCGGAAGTAGGAAAACCGAAGCACGAATATACAAGCTGTGCGATTCCGGAAGAATTATTTGAAGAAATGAAAAAGCTGGTGTCCCCTGAAGAAATGGAGACGGCGGTATTTACAGACGATAAACAGACAAGAGAAGAAAATATCAGGAAGATCACGGAGAAATTTGAAGAGGCATTCGCCGAAAAGGAAGAGTGGCTTGCTGTACTTGGAGAAGCGGTTTATCAGTATCAGAAGAAAACGGTCCGTAAGATGATCTTAAAAGATCATAAACGTCCCGACGGGCGTGAGATCACACAGATCCGTCCGCTTGCGGCAGAAGTCGACCTGATTCCGAGAGTACACGGTTCCGCTATGTTTACAAGGGGACAGACCCAGATCTGTAATGTATGTACGTTAGCGCCCTTGTCCGAAGTACAGAGGATCGACGGCCTTGACGAAAATGAAGTAAACAAGAGATATATGCATCATTATAATTTCCCGTCCTATTCGGTAGGCGAGACGAAGCCGTCCAGAGGGCCGGGACGCCGTGAGATCGGCCATGGCGCTTTGGCGGAAAGAGCATTGATTCCGGTACTTCCTTCGGAAGAGGAGTTCCCTTATGCGATCCGTACCGTATCGGAAACATTTGAATCCAACGGTTCTACGTCCATGGCGTCTACCTGCGCATCCTGTATGTCTTTGATGGCGGCAGGCGTACCGATCAAAAAGATGGTGGCGGGTATTTCCTGCGGTCTGGTAACCGGGGATACGGATGACGATTATGTTCTGTTAACGGATATTCAGGGATTGGAAGATTTCTTCGGAGACATGGACTTTAAGGTAACAGGTACGACGGAGGGCATCACGGCGATTCAGATGGATATTAAGATCCATGGTCTGACAAGGCCGATTGTGGAAGGCGCTATTGCAAGATGTTTAGAAGCCAGACTGTTCATTATGGACAACTGTATGAAACCGGCGATCTCCGCACCCAGACCGACTGTGGGTGAATATGCGCCAAAGATCATCCAGATTCAGATCAATCCGGAAAAAATCGGCGACGTTGTAGGACAGAGAGGAAAAACGATCAATACGATCATTGAAAGAACCGGAGTTAAGATCGACATCTCCGATGAAGGGGCAGTATCCGTATGCGGTACGGATAAAGCGATGATGGATGCGGCCGTAGAAATGATCAAGATCATTACGACAGATTTTGAAGAAGGACAAGTATTTACAGGAAAAGTTGTCAGCATCAAAGAATTCGGCGCATTTATCGAGTTTGCACCGGGGAAAGAGGGCATGGTCCATATTTCAAAAATCTCAAAAGAGAGGATTAACCGGGTAGAAGATGTTCTTACTTTAGGGGATAAAGTTACGGTCGTATGCTTAGGAAAAGATAAAATGGGCAGAATCAGTTTCTCCATGAAGGATGTTGCGCAGCAGTAAGCGTGAAATTAAAATGTTCCGATCCCGATTATATGCTTACTGAAGCAGGCGGATGGGAGTTAAAAACAAAATAGTTTGATGGAAACGATGCGGTAGCGGCTGCATCGTTTTTTCGTTATCCTTTTATTTTATGGAAAACATACAAAATTTGTATTATAATCTGCAGTGAGAGAATAGATGCCCAAAGGCGGGTATTTTTCCCGTTCATTGTTTGTGCCGCAGAACGGCTTGGCGGGAAGTGTAGAGAACCGTACCCGCTTATCGGGCGGAAATGAGGATGATATGAGAACGAAAACGGAGAGGAAAGCAGAGGGAAGAAGAAGGCAGCGGCGCTTCTTACTCCTGCTTATTTTAGGAATCCTGCTTACAGCGTGTTCGCCGCAGCAGGCCGGAACCGGAGTACCGCAGGAAAATGCCGGGTCAGGAGGCGGACTGCCGCAAAGTTCACAAGAGGAAAACAGCGGGTCGGAAAGAGCAGATTTAGGGCAGACACAGGACGGCTCACAGAATGAAGAGGGAGAACATCAGGTCAGCGAACTGACCGTACATTTTATCGATGTAGGTCAGGGGGACTGCACGCTTATCACCTGTGGGGAAGAGGCGATGCTGATTGATGCAGGAGACAACGATCAGGGTACGAAAATACAGAATTATTTTCAAAAACGGAATATTGAAACTTTAAAATATGTGATAGGCACCCATCCCGATGCCGATCATATCGGCGGTATGGATGTGATCCTTTATAAGTTTGCCTGTGAGACGATTTTTATGACAGAGGAAGAAAGGGATACGAAATCATATGAAGAAGTGACAGATACCCTGAAAGAAAAAGGTTATCACAAGACATTTCCGATCGTCGGGGAAAGTTTTTCTTTGGGAGATGCGGAGTTTACGATCATAGGTCCGGTGGAGCTGAGGGAAGAAAGCAATGATAATTCTATCTCGATTCTTTTAAAACATGGAGAAAACCGTTTCCTTTTCACAGGCGACGCTATGGAGGAGGAAGAACTGGATCTGGTCCGCGGGGAGATCCCCTTGGCGGCGGACGTCTATAAGGCAGGTCATCACGGCAGCAGCACCTCATCCTGCCAAGAACTTTTAGAGGCTGTTTCCCCTGCTTATGCGGTGATTAGCTGCGGAGAAGGAAACTCCTATGGACATCCCCATGCGGAGCCGCTGAATGAGTTCAGGGCGAGAGGGATACAGGTGTTTCGGACAGATGAACAGGGCAGTATTACCGTAACCAGCGACGGCGAAAGCCTGAAGTGGAACTGCAGCCCATCAGAAAGCTGGCAGACAGGAGAAACGCCTGTGAAAGTGCCTGAAGATCCGCCAACAGAGATCACCTATATTTGTAATACGAATACCAAAAAATTCCATTATCCGGATTGCAGCAGCGTAGGGGAAATGAGCGAAAAAAATAAACTTCCCGTCACATGGACGAGGGAAGAAGCGATCGGGCAGGGATATGCGGCGTGTAAGAGATGCAGGCCCTGATCCGTTAAGAGATCCAACGGCATATTGTACATAAAAACAGGGAGTCCGATGAAAAGGATTCCCTGTTTTAGTCCGTTTCAAAACAATCCGGCGATCATTACATAGCTTCGTGGAAAGTACGGGAAATAACGTCGTTTTGCTGTTCAGGCGTTAATTTGATAAAGTTTACGGCATAACCGGAAACGCGGATCGTAAGCTGGGGATAGTTTTCCGGATTCTTCTGCGCGTCTAATAACATATCGCGGTTTAAAACATTGACATTAATGTGATGTCCGCCTTTTTCAGCATATCCGTCCAATAAAGAAACTAAGTTATCAACCTGTGCTAAATTTTCTGCCATAATTGTTTTACCTCCTAAAAATTAAAATAGAATCTATTCATTATCATCCAATCCTTCATGCAGCGTAGGGACACTGCATGCCATAGGATTGCGGGAACAGTCTGTACAGCCAAGTGTCTGTACCTCTTTTGTGGAATCAACAGCCTCGTTTACGTCAACATTGAAATGTCCAACAGCTTTGTCACTGGAAAATCCTGCGTCGAGCTGTGCAACAAGGTCATCAACCATTGCGTTTTCATTCATGTATCCACCTATTCCTTAATTAGTTGTTGCTTAAGTCAAGTTCGATATCTCCTGAGAATACTTTTGCTTCCTTACCAAGAGCGTTTGGAATAATTGTAAAGGTATTGGAGATACCATCCTGTGCATCCTTAAATGGAAGCTTAGATACAGAAGATAAAGATGCTACTGCACCATGAGTATCACGTCCATGCATTGGGTTTGCACCTGGAGCAAACGGCTGGCCTTTCTTACGTCCATCTGGTGTATTTCCTGTAGCCTTACCATAGGTTACGTTGGAAGTAATGGTAAGGATGGAAGTTGTAG
>OFGN01002151.1_pt1 | contig 11246 bp, 8 predicted proteins | sample 1521821 | NCBI WGS metagenome assembly OFGN01 (sample SAMEA3504094, study PRJEB24116) | mouse gut metagenome | biome: mouse gut; feature: mouse-associated habitat; material: faeces | place: Denmark | collected 2011
CGAAGAAACGAGGTATGGATGATGAAAACCTACGATTTGATGATTATAGGCCCCGCTACGCGGGACATAAACATCGACTACACCGGGGCCGAGGACCGCAGCGCCGGCGGCGCTGTGATCTTCTGCACCCCGGCGGCCCAGTCTGTGGGCGGGAATGTGTTCGCCGCAGTGAAGATCGCGCCGGAGGATCGGGACATTCTGGATGTCCTCCGCATGGACGGGGAGGACGTCGCCCTGCTGCCCTCCGGAAAGACCACGCTGATGCGCAATGAGTACTTTACCGCCGACCGGGAGCGGCGCAACTCCAGCTGCCCCGCCCAGTCGGACCCCATCCTGCCGGAGGAGATTCCCGACGTTCCCTGTAAGCTCTACCATCTGGCGGGACTGCTGTACGGGGATTTTCCCAATGCGCTTATTGAGCGGCTCCACGAGAAGGCACTGGTCTCCGCTGATGCCCAGGGCTTCCTGCGGCACAACGAGGGGGGGAAGATGTGCTTCCACGACTGGGCGGACAAGATGACATACCTGCCCTGTATGGACTTCTTCAAGACCGACGCCGCCGAGGCGGAGATTCTCACCGGCCTCACCGACCGGGAGGCCGCTGCCCGGCAGCTGCACGCCTGGGGGGTCAAGGAGATCGTCATTTCCCACAACACGGAGATGCTGGCCTATAACGGGGAGGAGATCGTCACCTGCCCAGTGAAGGCGCGGAACCTCTCCGGGCGCACCGGCAGGGGGGACACCACCTTCGGGGCCTATCTGGCCATGCGCATGGCCGGGGCGGACGTCCGGGAGGCGCTGCTGTACGCCACCGCCTGCGTGTCTTTGAAGATGGAGACCCCCGGCGTGTTTGCCGGAACCAGGGCGGACGTGGAGGCGTATATCCGCCAGTTCTACGGGGCGTGATTTCGCCCCGCGCGGCGGGAACACCGCTCCGTTGCGGGGACGGGGCGGCGTTCCTGTTTGAGCGGCTTCAGCGTTTGCTCCGGGCGAACCGGCAGGCCTCGTCCAGCCAGGCGAGCAGCTCGGCATCCAGATCTCCGGTGGTCTCCACCGGCACGTGGTGGGTCCAGCGGCCCGGATAGGGCTCTATAGCCTGGAGAATCCGGGGGGATTCCGCCCGGCGGCCGAGGCCGAAGGTCACCACCAGACAGCAGGGCGGCCAGCCCTTTCTTCTGCGCAGCGGCAGGGAGACCATGGCGAACAGGTGGCGGTGATAGAAGGAAATCTGAGTTTTGGAGACCTTGACCCGGAGGTCGGGACAGGCGGCGGCCACATGCTCCCGCAGCGCCTGGTAGAGGGGGAGGGCCTGAGGCATGGGGTCGAAAAACAGCAGCTCCTCGGTCTGCATGGCGAACGCCTCCTTTGGGGGTGTTTTGTCCCAGTATAGCCGCTCCTGCGCCGGTTGGCAAGGGATTTTTCCGCCGGTGCGGGGCGGGAGGGCGGTTCCGGCGGCGTACCGTGGGCTGGAAATTTTTTGAATCCCGACGGTCTACGGGCCCGGAGAGGGGCTGTGAGGCCCCGGCAGGGGGGAAAATAGGGGAGAAGATGGGGAAATTCGCGGGTAACATGGATAAAAACCTTGCAACTGAGGAAAAAGTATGGTAGATTATAAATTGTTCAATCATAGGCGGACCAGTTAAGCGCTGGAAACAAAAGAAATAAAAAGGAGTTTGTCCCATGAATAAGTCTGAACTGATTAACGCTGTAGCGGAGAAGGCCGCCCTGTCCAAGAAGGATTCTGAGGCCGCCGTCACCGCCGCCCTGGATGCGATCACTGCCGCCCTGGCCGATGGCGACGAGGTGCGCCTGGTGGGCTTCGGCACCTTTGAGGTGAAGAAGAGGGAGGCCCGCATGGGCCGCAACCCCAAGACCAAGGAGCCCATCCCCATCGCCGCCTCCAAGGTTCCCACCTTCAAGCCCGGCAAGGCGTTCAAGGACGCCGTGGCGGAGTAAGTTCATCCAGGGGTGCGGCCTGCGCCGCGCCCCTCGCTTTTTGCGTTCGCCCGGGATTTCCCGCAGCGGCGGCGGACGCCTCCGGCGAAAGACGGCATTTGAAAGGAGCGTTTATGAGGCTCGATAAGTATCTGAAGGTTTCCCGGCTCATCAAGCGGCGCACCGTGGCCAACGAGGCCTGCGACAACGAGCGTATCTCCGCCAACGGCCGGGTTGTGAAAGCCTCCTACGACGTGAAGGAGGGGGACACCATCCTCCTGGACGACGGCCTGGTGCGCCTGACGGTGCTGGAGACCACTGCCTCCGCCATCCGCTGCCGGGTGGAGAACGACGGCGTGATGAAGAACAACAAGGGCGTCAACATCCCCAACGTACGCCTCTCCATGCCCTATATGAACCAGCGGGACCGGGAGGACATGGAAAAGGCAGGAGCCGGGAGGGGTATCCGACAGTTCGGAGGCCAGAAAACGATGTATTGCGGCTGAATCCATAAGGCTGTCCTCACTTGCTGCGGTTAGAGCGTGTTGCTTCATACACCAAAGAAGTCTATAAGACAATTTTCCTTGAAGGCACGATGGCGCCGCAGCCCTTCTCCCGTCTGCGGCGTGCCCTTCCAACCTCAACGGAACGAAAGGCTATGCGAACCGTTCATTTTCGCCCTTTCGCCGTTCTTTTCCTCCTTATCGCCCTGTTCGCGCTCCCCGCGAAGGCGGCTCCCGAAAAAGCGGCTGATACGCTGCCTCTGACGGAAATGGAAAAGAAATGGCTGGAAGCCCATCCCTCCCTGCGCCTCGGCATCATGGGAGCGCGCCTGCCGTTTGAAAGGCTTTCCCCCACAGGAGAACAGGAAGGCATTGCCAGCGAATACGCCTGCTGGCTCCAAAAAACGCTCGGCGTGCGCCTCATCCCCGTCGCCCATCCCGTCAACGCCTCATGGGAAGACGCCCTGCAGGAAGATGAGGCGGACCTCATGCTCACCGTCGTCAAATCCCCCCGCACGCAGGATCGCCTTCTGTTCACCCGCCCCTATCTGGAACTTCCGCTCGTGCTCTTCAGGCTCAAGGGTGCCGATTTCATCAACGGCTTTGATGACCTGCGCGGGCAGCGCGTGGCCGCCGTCGGGCCCGAGCCGCTGGCAATCCTCACAGAGGCGGCGCCGGAGATCACCGCCGTTTTCGCCCCGGACACCCGCGAGGGCCTGAAAATGCTGCAACGCGGGGACGTGGACGCCGTTTTTGATGCGCTGAATGCGGGAACCTGCTTCATCAGCATGGACAACCTGCATGACATCGTCGTCGGCGCCATCACGCCCTATCATCTGACGCTACGTTTCGGCGTCCGCAAGGAGTGGCCTGTGCTCGCGGGCATCCTCGACAAGGCCCTGCTGAGCCTCCCCCCGGCCACCGCCGCCGATTTCCACAAACGCTGGATGAACATCAGGCAGACGCGAGAAGTCGACTGGAAGCTGTTCTGGAAGCTCACCGCCCTTGTCGTCATCGCGGCGGCCGCCGTGACGGGCACGGCCCTGTTCATGCTGGGCAAGGTGCGCCGGGAAGTGCTGGTACGGCGGCAGACGGAAAACACCCTCACCGCGCTCTTGGAAAACCTGCCCGCCGCCGTGTGCATGTTCGACGCCGAAGGCCGCTGCCTCAAGCTCAACGCCATGTGCACTACGGTTTTCGGCTTTACGGAGGAACAGGCCCTCGGCCGCGTCCCGGGCAAGGATTTTCCGGTCGAACAGGCCATCCTTTCCGAAGCCAGCCTGCGCCGCGTCCTGAGCACGGGCCATCCCCTGACGCTTCCCCACGCCGTTCCCCGAGGCGAGGGCCTTTTCTCGTTTTACCTGACCACCATGACGCCCCTGCGCCAAAGCGACGGCACCCCCTGCGCCGTCCTCAGCCTGAGCACGGACATAAGCGCCCAAAAGCATCTGGAAAAACGCCTTTCCGATCAGCTCGCCTTCGCCCGGCAGCTTCTGGAAACGAGCCCCACGGGGGTGGTCATCGCCGTGGATGGGGATATCCGTTACAGCAATCCGCAGGCGCGGGCGCTCATGGACCTGCGCGAGGAAAACGGCGTCATCCGCATGTCACCGCAGTTGCGGAAAATGTCCGAGCAGCTCCCCGCCGATCACGTCCGTCTGGCAGAAGTGGAGCTGAAAAGCTGCGATGCGCAGGGCGTGCAGCACGATTTGCGCGTCACCTATACGCGCACCCTTTTTGAAGGCGCGCCCGGCGTCATCTGCTGGCTGGTGGACATCACGAAAAACAAGGCGATGGAAAAGGAACTCCTGCACGCCAAGGAAGAAGCGGAAACGGCCTCGCGCGCCAAAAGCGATTTCCTCGCCACCATGAGCCACGAAATCCGCACGCCCATGAACGGGATCATCGGCATGAGCCACCTCGCCTTGCAGACGGACCTCACGCCACGGCAGCGCGAGTACCTGACGCAGATCAGCGGCTCGGCCACCGCCTTATTGCGGATTGTCAACGATATCCTTGATTTTTCCAAAATAGAAGCGGGCAGGCTCGAAATGGAGCACGTCCCCTTCCGGCTGGAGCAGGTGCTTGAGGAAGTGGCGGCCATCACCGCGCCCGGCATGGCCGAAAAAGACCTTGAAGTGCTCTTCCAGATCGAGCCAGACGTCCCGCTGCTCCTCGAAGGCGACGCGCTGCGGCTGTCTCAGATTCTGCTCAATCTGGTGGGCAACGCCATCAAGTTCACCGATGCGGGCCATGTGCTCGTCTCCATCGGACTTATGTCCCGGGAGACGGGCAGCGCACGCCTGCGCTTTTCCGTACGCGACACCGGCATCGGCCTGACGCCCGAGCAGATCGGCGGCCTCTTCCAGTCATTCACGCAGGCGGACAGCTCCACAACCCGCCGCTACGGGGGCACCGGCCTCGGGCTGGCCATCAGCAAACAGCTCATTGAACGTATGGACGGCGACATTCGCGTGGAAAGCGTCCCGGAACAGGGGAGCGATTTCATTTTTACGGCGGTGTTCGGCGTGCTGGCTCACCCCGAGCTGCGGCGTCTGCTGCCTTCCCACCCTCTCTACGAGGCCCGCGTCCTCGTCGTGGACGACAGCCCGCTTTCCCGCTCCCTCCTCAGCGAGGTACTGGAGAGCCTGTGCATGAAGCCCGAGGTTGCGGCGGACGGCGAGGAGGCCCTGCGGCTCTGCGAGCAGGCCCGCGACGAAGGCCGGCCTTTCCGCATCGGCCTCATCGACTGGCGTCTTCCCGGCCAGAACGGGGAGGCCGCGGGCCGGGCCCTGCACAGGGCCATGCCGCAAATGGCCCTGCTGTTCATGGCTTCGCTTCACGATCAGGGCGATGTGCTCGGCCTGATCCGCCAATGGAAAGCGGAACCGGACGCGCCGGGGCTCTCGCTCCTCGCCAAGCCCGTCACCCCCTCCGCGCTGCTCACGGGCCTGTTGGCCTCGGGCCAGCGGGAAGAACAGCCCGAACGGGCCGCTCCCGTCTTCCCGGAACTGGCGGGCGCGCACGTCCTGCTGGCCGAGGACAACGCCGTCAATCAGCAGGTAGCCCGGGAAATCCTCGAGTCCTGCGGCATGGAAACCGATCTGGCCGCGGACGGGCTCGAAGCCATCGAAAAAATCTGGTCGGGCCACTATCAGGCGGTATGCATGGACCTTGAAATGCCGGGCATGAATGGCCTCACGGCCACACGGCTCCTGCGCGAATACGAGCGTTTCGACGCGCTGCCCATCATCGCCATGTCCGCCCATGAAGCCAAAGAGGACCGTGAGGAATGCCTGCGCGCGGGAATGCAGGATTACGTCTCCAAGCCCGTCGATCCCGCCGCCCTGCTCGACGCCCTTGCCCGCTGGATTCAGCGCACCCCCCTTTCTCCGCGCCGTTGAGAGGATATGTCCATGTCGCAGAACACCGCTCCCCGAGTCCTCTACGTCGATGACGAGGCCATCAACCAGTGCATCGCCACGGAAATTCTGCTGGCCCTCGTTGCGGTGGCCGACACGGCCTCGGACGGCCTGCAGGCCCTGCACCTCGTCCGCACCGGCCATTACGCACTGCTGATCTCCGATGTGGAAATGCCCGTCATGGACGGCACCGCCCTGACCCACATCCTGCGCCATGACAGCCGCTACCAAGGACTGCCCATCATCGCCTGTACCGCGGTTTCCACGAATGAGGAAGAGAAAAAGTTGATGGAACAGGGGTTTAGCGCCGTGATCCGCAAACCTTTCGACGCCGATGCCCTGCGGGATGTGCTGGCCCGCTTTGCCGCGCCCGGCGTCGGGGAGGCGGACACGGACGCCGCACCCTTCTCCACCCCGCCCACGGGCGTCCCAACGGAAAAAGACATCCACCTGCCGGGCTTTTCCGTGCCGGACGGCCTTGCGCGGGTCATGGGCAATGTTCCCCTCTATGTCAGCCTGCTTTTCGATTTCCGGCGCGAGCTTGCCAATGCCTCCGCCGACATCCGCCGTTTCCGGCAGGAGGGCGACATGCCCGCCATCCTCGCGGCGATCCACAAGCTCAAAGGCGTCAGCGGCAATGTGGGGGCCACGGAGCTGTACGCGCGCATCGTCGATACGGAACCCCGCCTGCGCGAGGACGCTGAAACGGCGGAAAAGCACCTTGACACGCTGGAAAGGTACGTTACAACGACGTTGAAGGCGCTGGCGGAGGCCGAAAAGACACTGGCCCCAACAGAATCGCCCCACGCCGTACAGTCCGAGGAGGGGGAAGGCCCGAATATCGACAAGCTGCGCCCAATTCTCACAGAAACCTTGCGCTTCATCCGGCAGCACGATACCGCCGCCCGGGACGCCTTTGAGGAGGCAAAGCCTTTTCTGGGGGCCTTCGGCAAGGCCGAAGCGTTCGACATCCAGCAATCCCTAGATTCTTTTGATTTTGACAAGGCCGAAAGCAGCATCCTGCATCTGGCGCGCACGCTGGAACTGGAGCTGGAGGAATCCGATGCCCTTTTCTAGAAAACCCGTCGTGCTCGTCGTCGACGATACCGTCGCCAACATCCGTATCCTTGACGATCTGCTGCGCTCCGACTACACGGTGAGAGTCGCCACCAACGGCCCCACGGCCCTGCGTCTGGCCGTGACCCAGCCCCACCCGGACATCGTGCTGCTCGACATCATGATGCCGGAGATGGACGGCTATGAAGTTTGCCGCCGCCTCAAGGCCGACGAGCGCACCCGCACTATTCCCGTGGTCTTCATCACGGCCATGGGCAATGAAGAACACGAGGCGCGGGGCCTTGACCTCGGAGCCGTGGATTTCATCGCCAAGCCTTTTCAGCCTCGTCTCGTCCGGGCGCGCGTGGCCAACCATGTGGCCCTCAAAAAATACAACGACGAATTGAACCTGCTGGTCAAGGAACGCACCAAGGAACTGTACCTCTCGCGTTCGGTGACGGTAGAATGTCTGGCCTCCGTGGTGGAAACGCGCGACAACGAAACCGGCGCGCACGTGCGACGCACGCAGCACGGGGTGGAAATCCTCGCGCGCCGCCTGCGCCGCACGCATCCGGAAACATGGGGACACGACGACGATACCATCGAGCTTTTCCGCGTCTGCGCGCCGCTTCACGACGTGGGCAAGGTGGGCATACCCGACAGCATCCTCCGCAAGCCGGGCAAGCTCACGGAAAGCGAATTCAACGAAATGAAAAAGCACACCACGCTCGGCTATCAAACGTTGAGCTGGGCGGAAAAACGTATGGGCGGCCATAACGACTTCCTCCGTCTGGGCGCGCTCATCGCCTATACACACCACGAACGGTGGGACGGCAAAGGATACCCGCGCGGGCTCTCCGGCGAGGACATCCCGCAGGTGGGCCGCCTCATGGCTCTTGCCGACGTCTATGATGCCCTGATTTCCAAGCGGGTGTACAAGCCCGCCTTTGATCACGAGACGGCTCGCCGGATCATCGTGGAAGGCGGCGGAACGCAATTCGATCCGCTGGTGGTGGAAGCGTTCCTTCAGGAAGAAGAAAACTTCCAGTCCCTGATGACAACCTATCCCGACGAGGATATTCCCGTACTCCCCACGGAATAGAGGGCCTTCACCCAGAGCAGAAACAGCTTGTTTTTTAAGGCTCTGCTCTCATCTTCCCTCGGAGGCGGGCTCGTTGGCCCGCTCCTCAAGAGAGAAGGACGCACTCGCAAACAGGCCCGTGCCCTGTGGCGAATCGTGCCGTCCGGTGTTTGCCCCGGAGATGGCCCCCAAAAGTCCGGCCAGCCTTGATACGCAGAAGAGGGACAGCCACCCGCCGGAGGGATTCCCGGACGGCCCCCCTCGCAGACAGAAAAGAACGCACCCCGCACGCCTCCGCTGGAGGCATCGAAAACCGCGCTCCCCGTCAGAAGGCACGCCCCGTATTGTCTTCCTCCGTGCGCGCCCTTCCCGCAACGCCAACGCCTCGCCTCCTTTCTGGTGACGACTGTCCTCTTTCTTTCCGGCAGCACCCGCTATCAGAAAAAGAGGCGCTTCCTTTTTCCGCTGCGAATATCCTTACGGGAAAGAAACATCCTTCCTCTTTTTCTGTCCGCCCCGTGCAGACGCAGGGTAGCCCTACTCCGCCAGTCTTCGGGACGCGGACGGCGTTTCTCTTGCTGACGGCGACGTGATTCTCAGGTACAGTAAGCCCACATTGTTAATTCCTGCCAAGGAGCACATATGAGCACAGAATCGTCGGTTCCGAAAGAAGAACTGAATACGCCAGCCGGTCAACAGGCCCCCGAGGGGCAAGCTGACGAAAAAACGGCGGCGACGGAAGCCGTAGCGCCGTCCGAAGTGTGCACGGAAGAAGCATCCCCTGCGGAAGAAAACGTTCCCGAGGCAGAGGAAGAAAAGGAGAGGCCGTCCGAGCCCCAACCTGCGCCTCAGACCGTCGCGCCGCTGGGCCGTGCCAGCTTCGCTGCCCGCTCTTTCCACGGGCTTGCGGCCATCGGCCCTCTGGTCCTGATCCTTTTCTGGGCCATCGAATCCCTTCCCACGCTGCTCGGGAAAGAACTGCCCGCCCTGCATCTCCTCGGGACCGCCCTTGTAGGCGGAGCGACCGCAACGACGCTTCCTTCCCCTGATCTGTACCCCGTCTATGACTGGTTCCTCTCCGCCCTGAACGCCATCCCGGGTATCGGGGCCCTTTCGCTGGGAACCTGGCTCCCGGGCATCTTCCCGGCGGCGGGGCTGGAGCATCTGGCCCCCTACCCCGTTGACGTGCTGCCTCTGGCTTCGGCTCTGGCCGCCCTCTTCCTCCTGCTGCTGACATGGACACTGGCCCGGGCCACCAGCAACGACCGCCGCATCGCTTTCGCCTCCGGTCTGGTTTTGCTCTCCAGCCTGACGCTCATGGGCCTTCCCCGCATCGCCGGAAGCGACATGCTCTTCGCGTCCATCCTCACTCTGAGCGGGATATGCCTGTACAAAGGCTGGCTCAAGACCTTCGCCCCTCTCTGGCTGTTCGCAGGCTTCGGGCTGATTGCCCTGTCCGCGCTGGCGGGCGGCCTGCCGGGTTTGGCTCTTCCTCTGCTCACCAGCTTCATCTTCCTCATCTGGCGCGGCACCTTCCGCCGTGCGGGAGCCCGCGACGGCGCACTCGCCTTTGGCTTGATGCTCGTCCTTCTGCTGGGTTGGGGGGCTTTTACGGCCTTTCAGGACGGAGGCCGCGAGCTGCTGAAAACGCTGGTGGAAAACGAATATGTTGGACCCATCGTGGAAGCGTGGAACCTGCAAGGGCGCGATGCCTGGATAAGCCTCGCGCTTCTCGCCCTCATCTGGCTTCCGTGGACGGCGCTGCTCCTTTTCCTGCCGTGGGGACACATCGGAGCCTTTTTCAAAGGCATCATTGCCAATCGGACCCAACGCCCGGGTCAGGGCTGGATTTGGTGCAGCCTCCTTGTTGGACTGGCCATCCTTGCCTTGCTTGGGGCAAACATGACGGTTCTGTTGATCCCCGTCCTCCCTCCTCTGGCCATCCTCACGGCTCAAGGGTTGCTCGCCCTGTCCGCGCGCGGGAGCCGGGGCTTCTTCCTCCTCGTATCCGTGGCGCTCGTCCTGACGGGGCTCGTCTTCGCGGCTGCGCATTTCTATCCTCTTTTCTTCGATTCCGTCCCCGCATGGCTTGCGGCCCTTCAGCCCGCGCCGCTGCCGCTCGTTGCCACTATCATACAGATAGGTGGCCTCATTCTTATCGGTCTGATCCTCTGGAAAGGCGTCAACCGTTCCTTTGCCGAGGGAAGCCTTCTTCTGCTTTCTTTCCTCTTGTTGCTTTATGCGGCTCCTTTGGCCTATTACTCCGTGATCGCCTCGGAAACCATGCTTCCTGCGTCCACGGCGGGTGAACAGGCTCCTACGGAAGCGTCCGAGCAGCCACAAGCCACGCCTCCTCTGCCCGTTCCCCCAGCAGAAGAACCTTCTGTACCTCCCGCTGCGGCCCCCCTTCCCGCGGTCCCGGAAACGGCAGCACCTGCGGCTTCTCCGCAAGACATGGAAACCCCTTCCGATAAAACACCCACTCCAGACAAGGAACAAGTCTCTAATCAATAAAAACACCTTAAAAAGGCCTCCGATTCAAAGCGGAGGCCTTTTTAGTTGCCTTTTTCATTATTTCCCGGCTCTCTTTTCAAGTACAATGAAATAGACCAATAACTCTCCTTAAAAACATTTCTTCTCCTGAAAATCCTCCTTACTAGCTCTATATGGTCTGTCTCTAAACTCAACCAGTGTCTGGAAAGCCAAAATCAATATTCATGTGGTTAAAGAGGTAAAGCATATCTCCCTTCCATGCTCATGACCCCAAAAATCACCAAAGAAGAAAGAGCCCTCGCGTATGGTTTTCGAAGAAATCTAAGGAAATGATGAGCAGCGAGAGAAAAGAGTGAGAACTGAAGAAGAAGAACAAGAACAAGAAGAAGAAGATGATGATGATGAGGAGGAGGAGGAGGAGGAAGAAAAGAAAAGGCTCTGTCATAGAAAATGATTGAAAGTTTCTTTAGTCCTCCGGAATTTCATACGTTTTCAACACTGTTGAGGCAACAGGCTTCATAATGTAAAAACATACATCCGCATTACTCTGAAATCACAGAGGAAATAGATCAATCGAGGCTATGACAGAGCCTCAAAAAAGGAGGAATGGGAAGAAGATGAAGAGGCGAGGGGTTCACACCCAAAATAGAGGAAGACTGAAGGCATAAAAAAAGGGAAGGCTCCGTAGTGGAGTCTTCCCTTTGAAAGAAGCCTTGGCGTTGTTCTACTTTCCCACGTAAGAATGCGCAGTATCAT
>OFGN01002154.1_pt1 | contig 11223 bp, 4 predicted proteins | sample 1521821 | NCBI WGS metagenome assembly OFGN01 (sample SAMEA3504094, study PRJEB24116) | mouse gut metagenome | biome: mouse gut; feature: mouse-associated habitat; material: faeces | place: Denmark | collected 2011
GGCGAAGAACGCCCCCAGGAACCCCACCGTCTGGCTGTATGCCCAGTCCAGCAGTTCATCCAGGACGGTGGAGGCCACGAAGTCCCAAATAAAAATAGTAAATCACCTCGCATTGTGATATAATGATGCCCCTGGCGTTCAACGCCAGGGGTGTTTTCAAATGAGGAAGCGGAGGCGGGCCCATGACCTGCAGCGAGTTCAAAACCCAATATCAGATCCGCCTCAACCCCCAGCAGGAGGCGGCGTTGCGGCAGGTGGACGGCCCCGTCCTGCTCCTGGCGGTGCCGGGCAGCGGCAAGACCACCGTGCTGGTCACCCGCCTGGGATACATGATCTATTGTAAAGGCATCCGCCCGGAGAACATCCTCACCGTGACATACACCGTGGCCGCCACCCGTGATATGAAGGCCCGGTTTGTCCGCATCTTCGGGGAGGAGCAGGTGGACAAGCTCACCTTCCGCACCATCAACGGCCTGTGCGCGGTGGCGATCCACCACTATGCGCGGACAAAGGGCACCCAGCCCTTCGCCCTGGCGGACGATGAGGCCCAGCTCAACGCGGTGGTCCGGGAGCTGCTGGCCAAGGGCGGAGGCGGATACCCTCCAGATCAGCAGGTGAAGGAGGCCCGCACCCAGATCACCTACTGTAAAAACATGATGTTCAGTGACGCGGACGTGGAGGCCCGCCAGGTGGACGGCATGGACTTTCCGTCAGTCTACAAGGGCTACCAGGCGTTTCTGTTGAAGCACCGCCTCATGGACTTTGACGATCAGATGGTGTTCACCTACCGCATTTTCCGGCAGCACCCGGATATCCTGGCATATTTCCAGCGCCGGTGGCCATACATCTGCGTGGACGAGGCCCAGGATACCTCGAAGATACAGCACGCCATCCTCCGCCTGCTGGCATCCGGCAGCGGCAATATCTTTATGGTGGGGGATGAAGACCAGAGCATCTACGGCTTCCGCGCCGCATGGCTCCAGGCTCTGCTGGAGTTCGAGCAGGTCTTTCCCGGTGCGAAGGTATTGAAGCTGGAAACCAACTACCGCTCCACCCGCGCCATCGTGGAGAAGTCGGACGCGTTTATCCGCCGCAACCAGAACCGCCGCCCGAAGAAAATGCGTACCGAGAACCAGCAGGGCAGTCCCATCCGCAGGATCATGCTGGAGGACTACAACCGCCAGTACAATTACCTGCTGAAAGTGGCGGAAAACTGTGAGGAGTCCACGGCAGTCCTCTACCGCAATAATGACAGCGCCCTGCCGCTCATCGACCTGCTGGAGCAGAAGGGGGTCCCTTACGCCTGCCGCCAGCGGGAGGGATTTTTCTTCACCAGCCCTCTGGTGCGGGACATCACCGACATGCTGGAATTCGCTTTCGATGACGGCAACAAGGACCTGTTCCTCCGATTCTATTACAAATTGGATTTGAAGCTGAAAAAGGCCGTGATCTCGCAGCTGCTCTACGGGATGCCCAAGGACAAGAGCGTCTTTGAGGTCCTGCTGGAGAGCGGCGGGCTGGAGCCCTGGCAGATCGGGAAGGTGAAGGCCATGCAGACCCACTATTCCAAGCTGCCCTACCTGACCAGCTTCGCCGCCATCCAGCGGCTGGTGCGCTATATGGGATATGGCGACTACCTCCAGGAGCAGCATGGCGACACGACCAAACTGGACATCCTTCTCTCTCTGGCGAATCAGACGCCCTCGGTGGGGCAGTTCCTCCTGCATTTGCAGGAGTTGAAGGAACGCATTGAGACTCTGGAGCCCCGCCCGGACTGTCCCTTCGTGCTGTCCACCATCCATGCCAGCAAGGGGCTGGAGTATGACCATGTGATCCTGATCGACGCGGTGGACGGGCTACTGCCCTCTGCGGATGAAGCCGAGGAATTGGAGGAGGAGCGGCGGTTATTCTACGTGGGCGCCACCAGGGCCAGGAAGCAGCTGGAATTTCTCTGTTACGAGAACAAATTCGGAGAGCCCTCCGATGCCTCGTTCTCATTCGTCTCTCAGTTTTTAGGCGAGGAGCCGGAGAAAGAGCCGGAACGCAAGGCCCAGCCCGCCAAATCAGCCGGTCCATCCAAAGAACAGATCGCTAACTGGATGAAGGACTACATCCCCGGCACAGAGGTCACCCACAAGATTTTCGGTCGCGGCCTGCTGACCAGGCGGGAAGGGACTTTTGCAACCATCTCCTTTATGGAAGCCGGGACCAAGAAGGTAGACCTGGTCACTTGCCTGCGGCAGGAAAAGATATGGCTGACGCATTTTGTGTAGCGTCACATGGTCATCTCCATCCCCGCCTTTGGCGCTGAAGTTTTAGACAGCGAAGCAATAAACTCCTTTTCCGCAGGAGACGTGGCGCTCTGCCCGTTGATCTCCCAGTCCGCCAGAACGCCGAATGCGTCGTTACATTCCTGTACGGTGACAACGGGACCGGATTCGTTCATCCGGAGAATCGCTTCCGCCACGATGCGGGCGGCGGGATCGTCTCCCTGGCTGAAGGCCGTCAGCTCGTCCTTGGTCAGGTACGTTCGCAGCGCCATCTGCTCTTTGGTATATGCACGCATCTCCGCCGTACAGTTCTGATCATCGGGCAGACGGACATCCCCCTCCTCAAACGGATTGGGCGTCAGCAGAAGGATGGCGGTCAGCGGCGAAACGGCATCTGTGGACACACCGATTCCATAGGGCCCGGGCCCCATTTTGCATATCCCGTGGGTCAGCTCCCGGAGCTGTTCCGCCAGAAGGACCATTCTGTTTTTGATCTCGCTCATCTCTGCCCTCCTTCTTAAATTCCGATGATGGTCCAGATGTAAGTGGGAGCGGTGAGGGTAAGGATGAGACAGGCGAAAAGGATCACCGGACCGGTCCACTCAAACTGGCCGTGTTTCTTGTAATCAAAGTAAGCCATAGCCGATTTCCCGAAGAAAGCGATAGTCAAAACCATGTCCAACGCGGGGAAAACCACGTTATTGACAACGGTTTTGATCTGTCCGGCGGCGTCCTTCCAAGTGCTCTCCACCACTGCACCCACATCGCCTCTGCCGCCGGACGTAGCGAAAGCAGGAACGCAGAGGATGGACATCACCACCAGGACAAGGAGCAGGGGTCGCAGATGTTTTTTGAATTTTCGCATAAATACCTCCCAAAAGCTGGAGGGCCGTCCCGCAGGACGGCCCTCTCCATTATTACATGGTTTTCAAATCAGTACCCTGTTCTGGGCAGGGGCTTACCGGGTTTATAAACTGTGGTGACCCAGCGGTCAGTCGCCATGATCCACTGCCCGTTGTACACGCCGCCCACGTCCGCCTGATTGACGAACTGGGTGCCGCCGGTCAGGCCGGAGAGGACATTGCAGTAAACCGCGGGAGCCTCCACCTGCCGGAAGTTGGACGGGACCACGCCGAACACGCACATAAACTCCGTCACGCACTCGTTGGAGGCCAGCCCCAGCGCGGCGGGAGAAGCGATGATGACCCGGTTCTGCTGGGTGCTGACATTGTCCGCCAGAGTGCGGTACTCGCTGCTGAGATTCGTCTTGTAGACGATCTTGTAATTTCCCGGCACGTTGTAGGTCCCGGTGACGATCTTATCCAGCCGTACCGCCTTGGTAGGCAGGGTGTCCCTCCAGTAGAAAGATGTAAGCGCGGTAGTGGAGTTATTGCCGATGCCGGAGAAATCATACTTGATGCTCTGACCGGGAACGACCTCGCTGTAGCCGCGCTTGGTGATGGAGACGTTGGTATAAAGGCTCTTGTTGGTCATAGCGGCCTTGACGATCTGACCAGCGTACTCGATCTCCACCTCAATGGGCGTCTTGTCCAGACCATAGAAATCAGCTGATTTGGATTCCACAATTTTGTAGCGTCCCAGCGGCAAAGGCCGGGACTTGGCGACGCCGTTTTTGTCTGCCTTGATCGTGTCCGCCAGATTGCCGGAGCGATGCTCATAGATCTCGAACTCCGTGTTGGGCAGGGGCGTCCCGGCAGGCCAGCCGTTCATGGTGTTGTACTCAGCGGAGGTCTTGGTCACCTGGATCTGGCCGGTGATGGGGGTGTTCTTCCACTCCACGATGGTCGTCTCGCCTGCGGTGACATAGACCGTTTTCAGCTGGGTATCGGGGACATAGCCCTTATTTTCCAGCTCCCGCAGGTAGTACCGCCCGGAGGTGGTCAACCCCTCAATATAAACGTACCCAGAATTGTCGGAGGTGTACTGCCCGACAGGCTTGTGGCCACTGTCATACAGCAGGAAGGTCACGCCATAAATTCCCTTGCCGGTAACGGAATCCGTTTTGTGGATGAGAATGCCGCTGAAAGCCTTGTTGGTGATGGTGACAGTCGTGGCTTTTCCGTCCTGGATGGTGAAGTAGGTGGGGGTGGCGTCCAGCTTGAATCCCTCTCCCGCCTCGATTTCAACCGCGTAGAAGTCTCCTGCGTCCAGATCCAGGTGGGCGCGGCCCTGTTTGTCCGTGGTCACGGTGTCCACCAGAGCGCCGTCCATCTTTCTGATTTCGAAGGTCGTGTTGGGGATGCGCTGGGTCTTGTCCGCCTCGTTGACCTTGATCAGCTCCAGACCACCTGCCCTCTTGTTGTAGAAGGTGAGCTGCTGGCCCTCGGTCCCTTCTTTAATGAGAATGCTCTGGGGCGTTCCATCCAGGACATACTCCTCGCTTGGGACCCGGATCTCTTTTGCGGTAACGGTGGTTCCGGGGGTGAGGCCCGTCAGCAGGATCTGTCCATTCCGGTCCGTCACATACTCACCCTTGTTGGGGCCGAGAGGCATACCGCTGGAATCGGTCACCAGGAAGGTGACACCCTCCAACGGCTCGTTTTTAGCGCCCTCGACATACTTCTGGATGGTCAGATTCACGCCAGGGACGTTGTACACGGTAAGCGTCTGCGTATCTGCGGGATTTACCGTGACCACCTGCCGCTTCGTGCCGGGATCAATGGTGAATCCGGGCAAGCTCCTGGTTTCCTCGACCACGATGGTGCCCACAACCGGAACACGAATCTCGCCACTCTGATCGGTCGTGTAGAGGCCCAGGGAGGACAGATGCCCATAGGCGTCATCCACAAACTCGCCGGATGCGTAGCTCAATTTGAACTCCACCCCAGCCAAAGGCTCGGAAGTGAGCTTGTTCAGTTTTTTGATGACGAGATACCCGGTAGGCTTATTGACAAAGCGGAGTGTCTGCCCGCCTTCGCCGCCCTTGATCTCGATGCTCTTGGGGGTGGTATCCAGCACCACGCCGTCCGGGACCTTGAGTTCCTTTGCGGTAATGGTGATCCCCGGTTCCAGATTGGGGATGACGATACGTCCGTCCTCCCCCGTGATGAATTCGCCGTTGCTGCCGCCAACGACCGCCCCGGAGCTGTCGGTCACGAGGAAGGTGACTCCCTTCAGGGGGACGTTTCCGGTTTCGGTTTCCAGGTACTTTTCAATGGTCAGCGTGGTCTTGGGGATGTTCTCCACATCCATATGGTTGCCGCCGCTGCCATTGCCGTTCCCGGAGGAGCTTCCTCCGCCAATGGTCCCGTTCCCTCCGGTAACAACGCTGTTGCCGGAACCATTGCGGACAATGATCGTCCGGGGCGTGGGATCGAGGACATAGCTGGACGGCACCCTGGTTTCCACAACAACGACCGTGGAATTGGGGATGAGGCCCGTCACTGTCACGGTTCCATCGGCCCCAGTGGTGTAGCGGCCAATGAGGTTCCCATCGCCGTCCCGCAAAGTAAATTCCGTGTTGGGCACAGGTTTCCCGCTGACCGCGTCCCGTTTCGAGATGGTCAATGTGCAGAGGGGCTCATTGTACACAGTGATCGTCTGGGTGTCCGCCGGATTGACTGTGATGGTCTGAATCCTGGTGGACTCGTCAATGACGTACCCAGGACAGGGGGTCAGCTCCTTTGCGACCACAGTTCCCACCACCGGCACCCGGATCTCCCCGGCGTCGTTGGTCTTGAACCGGCCCTTGCTGGACAGATGCCCAAAGTTGTCATCCACAAAGCTGCCGTCCGCATAAGTCAATTCAAACTCCACATTTGCCAGGGGCTGCTTAGAAATTTTGTCCAGCTTCCGAATCACAAGGTATCCTGTTTTCTTGTTGTAGAAGCGGAGGATATTCGCCCCATCATCGCTGATCTTGATGGTTTTCGGCGTTCCGTCCAGCACCACCCCGTCCGGGACCTTGACCTCCCGCGCGGTGATGGTGGACCCAGGCTCCAAATCGGGGATCACCACACGGCCATCCTCGCCGGAGATGTACTCGCCGTTGCTGTTGCCGACTACGGCCCCGCTGCTGTCCGTGACCAGGAAGGTCACGCCCTTCAGGGGCTTGTTCTCGCTGCCCTCTTCCTCGATGTACTTTTCAATGATAAGCGTATTCTTGGGGGTATTGTAAAAATAGGCGTGCTGAACATCGTCAGGATTGACAACGATGGTCTGGCTCCTGGTGTTGGGATCGATGGTATAGCCGGGGATCGTAGCCTGCTCGGTGATGACCACCGTCCCCACGATGCCATTGATGGTGATGGTCCCGTCCGGCCCGGTGTAATAGATGCCGTTGGAGGACACCTTGCCGTTTTCATCATCCACCACGCAACCGGGGGCGTAGGTCACTTTGAACTGTACCCCGGCCAGGGGCGTCTTGCGATCCAGGCTGCTGTACTTGTGGATCACCAGGGACCCCAGGGGCTGATTGCGGAACTCCAGCGTTACCGTCTGCCCGGCCTTGATCTGCGCCGTCTGGGGCGTATCATCCAGCAAATACCCTGGTTTTGACCTGCTTTCTTTGACCACCAGTGTCGTGTTGGGGTCAACGTTGTCCACCAGGAATGTCCCCGCGCCGTCCGTCACGAACTTGCCGTTGGCGTCTCCCACCACCGTTCCGTCCGCTGTGGTCACGAAAAATTCCACATCACTCAGCGGGGCGTTATTGGAGCCGGAAACCTTTTTGACCAGCAGGCTCCCCTTGGGGCTGTTGCCGAAATACACCTGGATGACCTCCTGGTCCTCGCCGGAGAGGTACACGGTCTGGGGCGGCGTGTCAATGACGTGATTGCCGTCACTGGACAGCTCCTCTATGATGTAGGTTCCCCTCTGGAGCCCGGTTGCCGTGAAGGAGCCGTTGGCCGAAGTGCGGAAGGTGCCGATGACCGTCCCGCCCGTACCGGAGGTATTGCCGGAGAGGTAGCGGATCTGGAAGACCGCGCCCTCGATGGCAAGATTGGGATTCACAGAATCATACTTCCAGACGCAGATGGCGCTCAGAGGCCGGTTCCGGAACACGAAGGTATGTCCCTGTCCGGCAGCCACAAACGCCTCCTGGGTGTCGGGGTCCGCGATGGCGAAGCCCTTCAGCGGTTCCAGCTCCTTTACCCGGAACCAGCCGTCCCGCAGGCCCAGCTCGCCCATCTCAGGGCCGTTCAGCTCAATGCGCCCATTCTCATCGGTGTAGAACGTTCCCAGATTGTTGAGTTCCCCGGTACTGGTATTGTTGGATGCGTACCAGACCTGGAAGGGGACGTTGGCCTGCCGCTCGAAGGTGACAGCATTCTCCTTGATGATCTCGATGACGGGCCGCTTGTGATTCTTGAAGTAGACCGTGTGATCCCGGTTGGGATACAGCGTCACCAGCTGCGCCGGAGCATCCTTCAGCCAGGGGGAGGGGACAGATTTTTCAGAGATTTCGTACACACCCGGCAGCAGGTTCTTCAGGATGGCGCGGCCTGTGCGGTCCGTCCTGATCTCGTCTACAAAATGGCCGTCCGCAGCCCGGACGGTGAAAACAGTATCAGGTACTTCCTCGCCGCTGTCCGCGTCATTCTTATAGACGATGAGATTGGGCCGCTTGTCATTTTTCAGAACGATCTCGCTGGTCTTGCCGGGGAACAGCTCCACATGGTACTCCTTCAGGTCACGAATGTGGTCTGACACGGTGGCGATCTCCTGCAAGGAGTAGACACCCGGCTCCAACCCCTCCCACAGGATCTCCCCTGTGGACGAGGTGATACGGTCCAGATAACGGGAGCCGTCCTCAATTTTTGTCAGCCGGAAGGAGACGCCGGGCAGAGGTCCGCCGCTGGCGCTGGTTTTGATGAGCCGGAGGGAGGGCAGTCTGGAGTTGGTAAAGATAAACTGCGCCGTTTCGTTCCCGTCCAGCTGGATAATGCGCTGGGCGTTGTCAATGACGTATCCCGGACAGGATACCTCCGTCACCACATACGCCCCCACCGGGAGCATGGACAGGTCAATGGTCCCATCGTCCTGAGTGACAAATTCCTTCGGGCCGAAGCTTCCATCCACTGACTTGATCTCAAATTTGGCGTTGGGGATGGCTACGGACGGGTCCGCACTGTCCACCTTGATGAGGTGAATGCCGGGCTTTCTGTCATTAAAGAAGACCAACGGTTTAATACCGTCCCCAGCGTGGAGTTCCACCTCCTGGGGTGTGGTATCCAGAATGTGTACTTCATCCCCTGTATCTTTTTCAAACACACGGTACGTTCCGGGCTGCTGGTCAGTGAGTACGATCTCGCCCAGTTCACCGGTATAGAAGTTGCCCAGGAACTCGCCGTCACGGTAAATACAGAAGGTAACATTTGCCATTACCTGATGACCCAGCCGGTCATATTTGATGATCCGCAAACCGGGCAGCTCTTTGTTGGTGAAGGTCACAGCAGAGGTTTCGCCTGTAACCACAGTGACGGTTTTGATGGTATCCGTGTCGGCCTTCCAGCCTGCTATTCCGGCGATCTCCTGCACCTCGTAGGCCCCTGGCTTCAGTTTGGTGAACTGCACAGCACCGCCGGGTTCCGTGTAGCCGGAGTAGGTCCTGCCGCTCTCGATGTGCTTGATCTGGATGTGAACGCCGGGCAGCTTTTCGCCGGTATCGCTGACCTTCTCGATCCGCAGGCTGCCGAAGGGCTCGTTGTCATAGGTGAGGGTGGCGGTTTCACCCGTTTTCACCGTCACGTTTCGGGCGGGCTCATCACTGAGAAGATAATTTCTGGGCGGTACCCGCTCGTAGACTGTGTAGTTACCGGGCTCCAGATTGGGAACAGAAACCTCGCCGCCCACAGAAGAGAAGGAGCCGATGGTGTCGCCGTTGGGGCCGACGACCTCGAAGATGGCTCCATCCAGCAGATCCAGCGTTCCGGCATCCCGCTTGATAATCAGGAGATCGCCCGGAGGGGTAATCTCAGGCGGAGGATTTTCGGGCGGGGGATCGTCCGGGGGCGGGGGATTCTTGCTGTAGTTGGCGATGACATCCACCTTGATGGGATGCCGGGGATCGGTGTCGGCCATGTACTTCTGGAGATTGCCATACTTATCCGTCTCCGCGCAGGTGGCATAGAAGATGGCGTAGTTGTGGCCCACGCCGGAAACCTCCACCTGGACACTGCCGTCGCCCTCGTCCATGGACTCCTGGGGGATCAGGATAGTGAACTGACCGGCAAAACCCTTGCCGGTACTCTCCATGCAGCTGATCTGGGTACAGTCATTTCCATCCTTGTCAATGATCCGGGTACCAGTGGGGACAGAGGACGAATCGGTAAACTTAACGTGGACCCAGCCGCCGTCCACCCAGGTTTCGCTCACCACCTGATAGACCTGCTGCATGTACCCTTTACCGTCAATGGTGACGGGATAGGGATTGGGCTGGTCAGGGGTAGCGGTCAGCTTGGGGGTGAGGGGCTTGGTCCAGTACATACCCGTCTGGTAGATTTCTTTCGCGGCCTTCAGCACCCGCTGGGCCGCCGCCTGATCGGAGCAGCCGGGATTGACCTTCAGGTCGTAGACGCTCCAGTTGGACAGCAGGTGGCACCACAGCGCCATTTTGGTGGCGTAGTAAGCTTCATACTTGCTGTTCAGTCCCAGCTTGTCCAACGGTACATGGGGATAGCCGCTGGCCACGATGCCCAGTACCTTGGTATCCGTACATTTTTGATTGGCCAGATACTCAACGCCAGTGCCAGCGGGAACCGCCTGTGGTACGCCCTTGGTGTTCGGGTTAACACAATAACACGGAATCTCGTTGGTCGTACCGTCCTGTGCCTTGTAATTATAATAGGTATACTTCTGTGTCCGGGCGGCGCCGTTGATAGACAGATAATCCAGAGACGTGCCGTCCGAATAGATGTCGATCTCGCCCAGGGCCTCCTCCTCGCTGGAAGCCGCCAGGGCGGGAGCAGGGAGCATCCCCAACGCTGTGATCAATGTCAGGAGCAGGGCCAGTATTCTTCGCTTCATAAGCTTTCCTCCTTGTTTTTTTGTAGAAGAAAAGCGCATATCCCACACAGGATATACGCTTTCTGCCAATAGGAGGGGCGGTGCGCCTGCTGGCACACCGCCCGGTGTCGTGCGCTGGCTGTCAGCGCAGGTTGTATTCTGTTCTGATGAATTTGCCGTTTTTGAACACATCCCAGACCTCCAGGTAGTAGTCCCCGCCTGGGCAGGCGTGCAGTACCTCCGGGACAGCTTTCTCCCGCCAGGGCCAGAAGGGGGCGCCGATCTTATCCTCCGGGAGCGTCAGGTGGATGTGTACCCAGGGGGTTCCATCCCCTCGCATTCGCGGGCTGCCGCTCTGCATGATCCACTCATCCTCTCCCATGGCGTTGTAGAGACTGTAGAGCATTCGGCGTGTTTCATACAGGTTGCGGATGAAAATGTAATCTCCGTCTGGATCGTTGAACCTCCGGACTTCCGCTTTAGGCAGCTCCGGCTGGTCGAACTGGCTCCAGTCGCAGGTGGCTTCTGGAAGCGGACCTACCGGGCCGTCCGCGAAGTAATTCTTGTCGTACCGGCTTACGTCCGTGATGGTGTAGTTGGTCCCGTCATCACAGCGGATCACATCGCCTGCCTGGGGGATGTACGGCGAACCGTCCTGGGGGATATTGATGGAGCCGTCCGCATTTTTGTCGAGTGCGGAGGGGGCGGTCTGGCTGGTTGGTGTGGTTGATGCAGGGGCGTTCACCTCCATTTCGTAGGGTTCGTCCGGGTGGATGGTTACGGTGTTGGTTTCGGCATCGTAGGAGATGCCGAAGCCTACCGCCTGCCCGATGTCCCGGAGCTTGACGTAGTTGCTGCCGTTGATCTCATAGGCTTCCAGGGGTATGCGCTGCTCATTGACATAAAACCGCTGGCTGCTGGGGTTGGCCATGAGTCCCGCTGCCGCCTGTGTGGCGGGACCACTGACAGCGATCCCAGCCAGGAT
>OFGN01002160.1_pt1 | contig 11168 bp, 7 predicted proteins | sample 1521821 | NCBI WGS metagenome assembly OFGN01 (sample SAMEA3504094, study PRJEB24116) | mouse gut metagenome | biome: mouse gut; feature: mouse-associated habitat; material: faeces | place: Denmark | collected 2011
GCCCAGGCCGCCGAAGGCGCTGTCCAGGTGGAGGTCCGCGGCATGTATGATCTTAGGCATGGTTCTCTCCTCCGTTTACTCCGGATATAGTCGACACACTTGAGAAGCGGTAAAATGGCGCTGTTCAGCCACCCCGCAGCATGACGTTGGCGGTGAAAACGCCGTTCCCGTAGAGGAATTTGCAGTAGCCGCCGGTCTTCTCCGCGATATGGGCCACCGACTGAAGGCCAATCCCCTCCCCCGGACGCTTGGAGGACAGAAGGACGCCGTCCCGCTCTGCGATCTCACCGGTGTAGGCGTTTTCCACCGTCAGCAGCACCAGCTGTTCACTGCGGAGGGAGGCCCGCAGGCTAATATCCCGGCCGGGCCCCGCCTGCCGGCTGGCCTCCAGGGCGTTCTCCAGCAGGTTGGACAGCACGACGCACACGTCCATCTCCGGCACCGGCAGCTCCCGGGGCAGGTCCAACTCACAGGTAAAGGGCGCTCCCTCCCGGCAGCTCAGGGCAGCATAGTACCCCGCCACAGCGTCAACCGCCTGGTTTTCACACCGGATCAGCCCGGCGGCCGGAACGCCGTCCCCCGCGTCCGCCAGATACCGCCGCAGCTCTTCCCAGGCCCCCCGCTCCGCCAGGGAGGACAGGGCGTTGAAATGGTGGCGCAGGTCGTGACGGGCCTGCCGGGTCTCCGCGATGGCAGCCCGGAGGGTGTCGTACTGGGCGCTCTGCATCTGGAGGAACTGGTTCTCCTGGCGCAAGCGGGCGTTGGCGTCCAGCTCCCGGGCCACCAGATAGAACAGCAGGTAAAACAGCAGCAGGAGCCCCGTGAATACCAGCGTCAGCAGGACATACAGCCCCAGCAGCTGCCCGCTGTATACAAGCCCGTTCAGCTGTGCGCACATATACGGGTTCACCGCCACAAACATGGCGGGCAAAGACCAGAACACATACCAAGAGCGCGCCACGGTGTCCGCGCGCAGCAGTTCCCGGGCGGCGTGGGTCGCAGGGTACCAGCACAGCGCCACCAGCACCCAGCCCATGGCGAAGTGGATCAACCCGCCCATGGGGGTCATCCAGAGGGAGGGGGCGTTGGCGGGAAACAGCAGCGCGGCCCAGCCAATAGGATGTGTCCCCGGGGAACAGCAGGGCGTCAGCAACGGTGGGCAGGCCGGCCAGGCTGGAAAAGGCCCCGCACACGCCCAGAAAGATGCTCACGGACTTCCAGGCCGGCAGGTCCGTCAGGCGGCAGAAGGCCACGGCCGCCGGGACCAGGATAGGCGCAATCAGATAGTTGGTGGGCCAGCTCATCCACCAGCACAGCCCGCCCCCCAGCGCGCACACCAGCAGCAACACCGGGACGGTGATGAGCGCCAGCGTGCGCTTTTTGATCCGCAGGCTCTCCGCAGCTGCCAGGAAGCAGGCGAAAGCGCCGGGGAACAGAACGGACAGCTCCAAAATCGGCCGCCAGATCATGTACAGGGCCCCCTTCCCATCTGAAACAGCCGGTCCCCGAAGGCGGTCCGGGCCGCCCCGGACAGATCCCGGGTGACCGGGACGCCTCCGCCGCCCTCCAGCCGGAACGCGCGCCCGTCAAAATCCGCGGCGTGATCCAGGTTGACCAGGATGCCCCGTCCGCAGATGAAAAACCGGTCCTCCCCGGACAGCAGGGCGGCGAACGCCCCGAAGGTCATCCGGGACGCCACCTCCCCGCCGCCGTCCAGATGGATACAGATCCGGTGCCGGAAGTGTTCCGCCCAGAGGATGTCCCGCAGTCGTACCCGGACGGCCTGCCGCCCGGCGCGCAGCTCAATATATTTCTCCTGCGCGGGCAGCAGGCGGCCCAGATGATCGAAAATTTCCTCCAGCTCCGCCGCCCGGTAGGGTTTCACCAGATACTGCGAGGCCCGAACCCGATAACCCTCCAGGGCGTGATCCGGGGAGGAGGTGGAAAACACCAGCAGGCACTCACGGTCAAACTCCCGCAGGAGCCGGGCGGCTTTCAGGCCGTCCGTGCCCTCCATATAGATGTCCAGAAAGGCCAGATCGAACCGCTCCCGCCGGGCCTGGGCCAGAAAGCGCTCCCCGCCGGAAAAAGAAGCCACGCTCCCCTCCATCCTTCGCCGGGACAGCAGAGCCTCCATCTGTTCCGCCAGCCATGCCCGGTCGGCGGCGTTGTCATCCACAACGGCGATACGCACGATGCTTCCCTCCTCTTTCAGCGTTTATTTTGTTCATCATACCACATTCTTCTTGTTTCAGCCATACAATTCGGGACAGAAAGCGGCATTTCGTGCCGCTTTGGTTGCGGCGGGACTTGACAGGTGGTATACTCCATTCATTATCGATCCGCATGGATTGATGTTTTTTTGTGCAAGCAGAGGGAATTGGCACAGGGACATCCCTGTGCCGTCCTGCCCATGGGCAGGACGGAGCTTGCTGCGGAAACGGTACGGACTGAGGAGGATACGTTGGTATGAAGAGAAGAGTCTTGAGCGTGATGCTGGCGGCTGCCCTATGCCTGGGGCTGCTGCCGGGGAGAGCGGAGGCGGCGGACGGCCTGCCGGATACTTTTTATTTGTCTATTGGCGGGGCAGTTATTCAGAGCGGCGGCTCTGGTCAGGCAGATCTGAACGATCTCCTGGGAGATGGGACCGTCTCTGTCGCCTATGAAAATCTGAACGGGGCAGACAAGTGGACCATCCGCCTGAAGAGCGCCAGCCTGTCGAAAGGGATTACCGTAAGGTCCGGTGTTGTGGAGCTTGTTCTCGAAGGGGAAAACAGTATCTCTTCGGAAAGGGACGGAATCACCCTGTCCGGCGCTCTCACCGTCAGCGGGACCGGGAGCCTGCACGTTGACTGCAAGCAGGGAACGGCAATCGGCGTCAGCAGTCTGAGTTCCCACGCGCTTCTGGACGGCACGGTAACGCTCCAAAACAGCGGAACATTGGTTTTGGAGGCCGAGGCATTAGCCATCAACACAGTGGGCGCATTGCGCATGACGGGCGTGGAGATGACCGCGTCCACTACCGCGCCATACAATCCGGTCATACGCGGGGGAAAGGATATTCATATCACAGACAGCAGCATATCGGCAAAGGGGACCGGGGAAAACGCAGGCGCAATCTCCCCCGATAATGGAGACATTGTCATCACGAACAGCAGTATTGACCTGGAGTGTACCGATACGGGACTCAGTGCCGGCTGGGGAGACGTGAATGTTACGGAAAGCGATATCAGGATCGCGGCAAGCGGCGGCTACGGCATATTAGGGGAAAATGTGTCTTTTAAGGGAGAGTCCACTATTGACACCTCCGGCGGATGGGGAGGACTGTACGCGCAGAACCTGAACATCGGCGGCGGGCGCTTTCACGCAAAAACCACAGGCGGCGATTATATGGCTGTCTACGTTGCGACGCAAAGCAATACCAATACCGAGGCCCCAACGCCCCAAATTACACTGGGCAGCGGTCTGGCGGAGGCAGGCGGCGGCGAAATCGCCTGCTCCGGCTGGTACGAAAACAATAACGCCTGGGAATACGCCACATCCTTTGCAGACGGGAACGGCAGATGGCTCCAGGAGATCATCGTCTGCATCTCAGATGCCGATTACACAGCAGTGGACGCCGCTCTGGCAAGGGTCCCCGCCGATTTGACGAAATATACCGATGAATCCGCTGCGGCGCTGCAAGCCGCCGTCAGCGCGGTGGTCCGGGGATTGTACGCCTCGGAGCAGGCGCGGGTAGACGGCTTCGCCCGGGCCATCGAGGCCGCCCTGGCCGGGCTGATGGAAAAGCCGGACACGCCGGACCGCCCCGCGCCTCCCGATTCCCCCGGCGAGCCCTCCCGGCCCTCCGGCCCTTCCGGCAGCACCGCAAAGCCCAGTCTTCCCGTATACACGGATACCGGCATCCAAGACGGCAAGTCCTCGCCGGAAACTACCGCCGTGCCCCCCGCCGTGGTCCGCGGGACGACTGCCACAGCGAAGGTGGACGCCGCTACCGGCCGGGAAATCATAAAACAGGCAATGGAACACGGGAGTGAACGGGTGGTCATCGCCCCGGATATCGCCGGAGAGGTGACGGAAACGGAGGTCTCCCTCCCCGCATCCACAATAAGCGGGCTGCACAGCAGGACCGGCGCCAGTCTCACCATCTCCACGCCTGCGGCCCGGGTGACCATTCCCAATGAGGGCCTGGACAGCCTTGCCAGCGGGGGCGGCAACGTCACCGCAGCCGCAAAGCAGTCGGGCAGTATCCTGAGTCTCTCCATTACAGCGGGAGGCCGCCCTGTGACGGATATTCCGGGCGGCATTACCCTCATAGTCCCGGTGGAATACGCCTTCCCCGGAACGGTGGCCGCGCTGGTCCGTCCGGACAGAACACGGGAAATCATCCGTAAATCCATTACGGCAGACGGCAGCGTCATCATTCCGCTCAGGGGATCCGCCGTGGTGGAAATCATGGACAACAGCAAGCGGTTTGCCGATGTGCCGGCGGAGAGCTGGGCGGCGGACGCGGTGGCCTTTGCCAGCGCCCGGGAGCTGTTCGGCGGCACCGGCCCGGACACCTTCAGCCCCGGCGCGCCCATGACCCGGGGAATGCTGGCAGCCGTGCTGCACAATCTGGAGGGCAATCCTGTCCAGGCAGCTTCCGTACGGTTCTCCGACGTGGAGGACGGGGCGTGGTACGCCGCAGGGATTCGCTGGGCGGCAGCCTGCGGCATTGTGGATGGCTACAGCGGCGGCCTGTTCGGCCCTGGGGACACCATTACCCGGGAACAGCTGGCGGTGATGCTGTGGCGGTATGCGGGGCGGCCTGCCCCCACCCGTCTGCGGCTGGACTTCCCCGACGCGGATCAGGTCAGCGGCTGGGCTTTGGACGCGTTGTGCTGGGCGGCGGAGCAGGGCATTCTGAACGGCGGGGGCAGCCTGCTGGCCCCCTCAGGCTTTGCCACCCGGGCGGAAGCCGCTCAGATGCTGAAAAATTTCCTGGAACGGACATGAGCCCATAAAACGGAACCATATTTCCTCTCCATGCGGACCCCGCCGGAATTCGGCGGGGTCCGCGTCCTCCTTTTGTGGTACCATGCCGGATACAGGAAATACAGTACAGCGGATATTCGGAGGAAAAAGTGCAGGCATACTGGCGAAAATCCCCTGGACATCAAGAAGCTGGTGTGCTATAATAAAGCGCCGTTACGTGTCCGGTCCGCATGCCGCGAAGCCGGTGCGCACAGGCATCACAGGGCAGGCCGGATGGCCTGCCTCCCAAAATCTTTTTTCAAGGGAGGAGATTTTATGAAGTTCCTTGCAAACAAAAAGCTGGCTATGCGTATCGGTATCATCACTTCTCTTATTACTCTGTTGGGAATGCTTCTGCTGTGGCTCATCGTATCCACAAACACCGCCTCCATGGTCCAGAATCACATCACCAACCAGATGACCGACGCCGTGGAATCCCGGGCGGCCATTATCAACGACTACGTATCCTCAGCCGAGGAATATATGTCCGCTTTCGCCCTCAGCGGCGAGGTGCGGGAACTGCTCCTTCATCCAGACGACCCGGCGCTGCTGGCAAAGGCCCAGCAGTACACCGAGGACTTCGCTGCGGTGAAGGGCATTTTTGAGGGGCTGTATATTGCTACTCCGGAGACCCATGTCCTCACCCACACCTCCCCCACTGCCATCGGAATCACCACCCGGAAGGACGACTCCCTGAAAACATTCCAGAATACGATCCTCGCCCAGCGGGAGCTGACCAACTCCGGCATCATGAAGTCCCCCGGAACCGGCAGCATGATCCTCTCCATGTACAGCCCCATCTTCAACGGGCAGACCTGCATCGGCTATGTAGGCGCCGGCGTCTATGCCAGTCACCTGATGGACGCCCTGCTGAACCTGGACATTCAGGGCCTGCCCGACAGCGAATATGTCTTTCTGAACGTGGATACCGGCGTGTATCTCTACCACGAGGATGAAACACTTCTGAACACCGAAACCACCGATGCCGGATATCTGGAAATCCTCCAGCGCATCCAGACGGACGGCAGCACCCAGGCCAGTACATACTCCTACCGGGACGAGAACGGCGACAGCCAGCTGGTTGTTTACAAATATCTGAAAGACCGCGGCTGGGTCTTTATGGTCCGGGACAGCACCGCAGAAGTCTTTGCCGCCGTGACCACGGTACGGGTCCTGGTGGGCGCGCTGTGCGCGGCCATGGCCGCCGCCGTTATCCTGATTACCCTCCTGATTCTGCGCCGGGAGGGCCGGGAGCTGATGGTGGTGGAACGGGCCATCGCCCGGCTGGGAGACCTGAACCTCTCCGCCGATCAGGAGCTGGAGGTCTTCTATGGCCGGACGGATGAGATCGGCATGATCGCAGAGACCGCACACCGGGTCTGCGGCTGCCTGCGGGAAACCATCGATGATGTGAGCCGGATCCTGGGGGAGATGGCTCACGGCAATCTCTCCGTGGATGTCACAAAGAACGCCTCCCTCTATATCGGAGACTTTAAGGCCCTGTCCGAGAGCCTGCAGTCCATCCGCGCCAACCTTACCAACGTGATCCGGGATATCTCCCAGGTTGCCGGACAGGTGGATTCCAGCGCGGACCTGGTGTCCTCCGGAGCCCAGGCCCTGTCCCAGGGCACCATGGAGCAGGCCATTTCCATTGAAGGGCTGGTGTCCAACGTCAGCGCCATCACCTCCCAGATCCAGACCAGTACCGTGCGCTGCGGCAGCGCCAGCGAGCTGGTGGATAAAGCCACCGGCTTCGCCGCCGAGGCGGACACCAAGATGGACCAGCTCAAGACCGCCACGAAGAACATCAGCCAGTCCTCCGCCCAGATCGTCACCATCACGCAAGCCATCGAGGACATCGCTTTCCAGACCAGCATTCTGGCTCTGAACGCCGCCGTGGAAGCCGCGCGGGCGGGCACCGCCGGCAAGGGCTTCTCCGTAGTAGCGGACGAGGTCCGCTCCCTGGCCTCCAAGTCCGCCGTGGCCGCACAGAATACCAGCGGCCTCATCAGCCGCTCCATCGAGGACATCCAGACCGGCACCCAGTCCACCGACTCCGCTGTGGCCTCCATGAAGGACATCAACGGCTGCATCCAGTCCATCAAGACGCTGATGGACGAGATTTCCGCCGCCAGCGTCCAGCAGGCCGAGATGATCTCCCTGGTGGAAAACGGCATCCGTGAGATTTCCAATGTGGTGCAGTCCAATTCCACCGCGGCGGAGAAGAGCGCCAACGTCTCCATGGAGCTGTCCACCCAAGCACGCACGCTCAACAGTCTCATCAGCCGCTTCCGCATATCCTGAGAAGCTGCCGGTGACCGATCAGTAAAATTCTTCTTGCTATATCCGGTCTTTTTGGGTATAATCTCCCAAAAGGAGATGAATACATGTACAATACAATCCTTTTTGATCTGGACGGCACCCTGGCTCCCTTCCTCCAGGATGAATTTATCCGCGTCTATTTCGAGGCACTGATTCAGCGTCTGACTCCTATGGGGTATGACGCCGGCAAATTGGTTCAGGCACTGTGGAAAGGCGTGGACGCCATGGTCAAAAACGAAGGTTCCTTTACCAACCGTCAGGTATTCTGGGATGTCTTTACCCAGGAGCTTGGAGTGCAAGCCCTGGCTCTGGAAAATATTCTGGATGATTTTTACGCCAAGGAGTTTGACGGCGTCCGCTCGGTCCTGCGGGAGAACGTGGACCGCAGCGGGCTGATCCGCTCTCTCAGGGAGCGGGGCTATACCCTGGTGCTGGCAACCAACCCCATCTTCCCTGCCGTGGCGGTGGAAACCCGGCTGGGCTGGGTAGGCTTGACGGGCTCGGACTTTGATCTCGTCACCACCTATGAAAACAGCCGCAGCAGCAAGCCCAATCCGGCCTACTACCAGAGCATCCTCAGCCAAATGGGGAAACAGAGCGAAACCTGCCTGATGATCGGCAACAACCCGGTGGATGACATGGCGGCTCAAAAACTGGGCATGGCGGTCTATCTTGTGACGGACTGTCTGGAAAATCCCGGCGGCCTGCCGGTGGACGGCTATCCGCACGGCTCCTTCCGGGAGCTGGAAGCGCATCTGGCCGCTCTGCCGCAGGTTTAGGAAGCCCTGTGCGCCATTCCGGAACGGGCTCTTCTGTAAGTTTCCGTAAGTTTCTGCATAATTGCCTTGACAAACAGAAAAAAACTGGTTATAATTCCTTATTGTTAAGCCATGTAATTGGCCCTAGAGAGCATCCAGGATGAAACCGGATGTATCGGAGGGAGGGAAAATAGATGTCCGAAGTTCACGTCAAAGAGAACGAATCCCTGGACAGCGCGCTCAAACGCTTTAAGCGCAGCTGCGCCAAGGCCGGCGTTCTGGCGGAGGTTCGCCGCAGGGAGCATTACGAGAGTCCCAGCGTCAAGCGCCGCAAGAAATCTGAGGCGGCCCGGAAGAACCGCAACAAGCGTTACTATTAAGTCATGGAGAAACGTCCGGCTGGCCGGACGGCAGATTGACAGTAAAGCGGTGCATGGACAAGGGTCCATGCACCGCTTTTTCCCGGACACTATTTTTTATTACAGGAGGACACATCATGGACCTGAAAATCGACATCAAGGAAAAAGTGGACGAACTGGTCAAAAAGCTCCAGGAAGACCCCGCCCTTCTGAAAAACTTCCAGAGCGACCCGGTAAGGGCCCTGGAACAGCTCACCGGTGTGGACCTGCCGGAGCAGCAGCTCCAGCCCATCATCACCGGCATCAAGGCCAAGCTGGGCGCCGGGCAGCTGGAGAACGCTCTTGACGGCCTGAAAAGACTTTTTTAAGAACCTGTATTCACAGGCGCTGAGCGCCGTCTGACTATGAGCATAGATTCTTACTGCGATATCTGGATCTCTGCCCCGATGTCAGGCGGCTTACGGGTGACGGCACCATGCTTCTCGTCGGGTACAGCATAAAGCATTTGACAGGAGAGGGGCTCGATGGAAAGATCGGGCCCCTCTCCTGTCTCGTCTCCTCCCCCGCCGGACCAGGAGCAATCCGGCAGAGAGGGGTGTACCGTTTATAAGCCGAACAAAAATTTCAAAACTGTAAATTTCCCGTTGACCCCGCCGCCGAAGAATAGTAGAATAGAGTTTGAGAAATTTCAGGAAAGAGAGACCGGACGTACTTATGACACAAGATTTCACCGCACGCTATATTGCCGCCCGCCGGGCCGTCATCGCACAGCGTTACGCCCGTATGAACCCCCGTCAGCAGGAGGCCGTACTGGCTACCGAGGGGCCCCTGCTCCTGCTGGCCGGCGCCGGCAGCGGCAAGACCACCGTACTCATCAACCGTGTGGACAACCTGCTCACCTTCGGCCGGGGCAGCGACACCGATGAAGTCCCGGGCTGGGCCTCCCAGGAGGACCTGGCCTTTCTGGAGCATTTCCCGGAAAATCCCGCTCCGGAGGATTGGCAGGAGGCCTTTCGGCTGTGCGCCGTGGAGCCCGCCGTCCCCTGGTCAGTCATCGCCATCACCTTCACCAACAAAGCCGCAGGCGAGCTGAAGGAACGCCTGGAGCGGATGTGCGGCTCCGCCTCCCGGGACATCTGGGCCGCAACCTTCCATTCCGCCTGCATCCGCATCCTGCGGCGGGATGTGGAAAAGCTGGGCCTGGGATTTGACAGCAATTTCACCATCTACGACACCGATGACAGCAAGCGGGTCATCAAAGACGTACTCAAGGCCTTAAGCATGGACGAGAAGGATTTTCAGCCCCGCTCTGTTCTGGGCATCATCTCCAACGCCAAAGATAAGGACTGGTCCCCGGACCGGTTTGCCCAGGAGGCGCGCACCTCCCGCGACTGGCGGATGCCCCGGATCGCGGAGATCTACGCCGGCTACCAGCGCCGCCTCCGGGAGGCCAACGCCATGGACTTTGACGACATAATCCTCCACACCGTCCATCTGCTGCAAAAAGACGAGGAGGTCCGTTCCTTCTATCAGCGGAAATTCAAGTACGTGCTGATCGATGAGTATCAGGACACCAACCACCTCCAGTATCTGCTGGCCCGCCTGCTGGCGGGGGGCTATGAGAACATCTGCGTGGTGGGCGACGACGATCAGTCCATCTACCGCTTCCGGGGGGCCAACATCGAGAATATCCTCAACTTCGAGAAGCAGTACGACGCCTGCCGCACCATCCGGCTGGAGCAGAATTACCGCTCCACCCAGAACATCCTGGACGCGGCCAACACCGTTATCAAAAACAACACCGGCCGCACGGGCAAGACTCTCTGGACCCAGGCGGGCGCCGGGGACAAGGTGTTGGTAAAGACCGTGTTCAGTGAGTCCGATGAGGCCAGCTTCGTGGCCGGCAAAATACTGGAGAGCTATGGCCGGGGTGAAAACTGGCAGGACAACGCCATCCTCTACCGGATGAACGCTCAGTCCAACGCCCTGGAAATGGCCCTCAAGCGCAACGGCATCCCCTACCGGGTATACGGCGGCATGAAATTCTTCGACCGGGCGGAGGTCAAGGACATGCTGGCCTACCTGTGCGCCATCCACAACCACGCCGACGACCTGCGCCTCACCCGTATCATCAACAATCCCCCCCGGGGCATCGGCCAGACCACGGTGGATAAGGCCCGGGACATCGCTTTGCGGGAGGGGCTGTCCCTATGGGAGGTTGCGTCCAACGCCTCCGCCTACCCGGAACTGCAAAAGCCCGCCCCCAAGCTGGCCCAGTTTTCCGCCATGCTGGAGGAGCTTTCCGCCCTGTCCCGCACCATGGACCTGCCCAGCTTCTATGAGGAGGTGGTCGCCCGGACGGGCTATGCCGCCGCCCTCCAGCTGAAAAACGACATTGAGAGCCGCACACGGCTGGAAAACGTGCGCGAGCTGCTCACCTCCATCAACGGCTATGTGGAGAACGCCGAGGGGGAGCCCTCCCTGGCGGGCTTCCTGGACGAGATCGCCCTGTACACCGACCTGGACAGCCACGACCCCGACGAGGACGCGGTGGTGATGATGACCATGCACTCCGCCAAGGGGCTGGAGTTCCCCACGGTGTTCGTGGTGGGCATGGAGGAGGGCATCTTCCCCGGCCTGCGGGCCATCGGCGAGGCGGAGGAGATGGAGGAGGAGCGGCGGCTGTGCTACGTGGCCATGACCCGCGCCCGTG
>OFGN01002169.1_pt1 | contig 11108 bp, 8 predicted proteins | sample 1521821 | NCBI WGS metagenome assembly OFGN01 (sample SAMEA3504094, study PRJEB24116) | mouse gut metagenome | biome: mouse gut; feature: mouse-associated habitat; material: faeces | place: Denmark | collected 2011
CTCTTTTCCGAATATTCCCACAACCGCCGCTACGGCGAAATGATGGCGCACGGCGCAAGGTTCGAAAAGCTTGCAGAGGGCGTTATGACGGCAAAGGCAATGAAGGAGCTGGGCGACAAGTACGGCGTAGAGCTGCCAATCACCAACGCCGTGTACGAGGCGTGCTTCCTTTCCAAGCCCTTCGAAAACGGAAACGGCGCGGAAAAATGTATGGAAATTTTACTAAAGCTTTTTGACAGAGAAATAAAAAGCGAGTTCAATATATGAGTGAGAGTTCTTTCGCATTAAGCATGTTCGGCTTAACGGTTGTGTTGACGGTTATTCCCGTAATCATTTTTATTGCGGGAATAATAGCTCTGGTCGTTTTTCTTATGAAGCAGTCTTCACATAAGAACGAAAGCACGTTCAATAAGCAATCGACCTTTCAGCCAAAGCGTTACGCCGACAGTGCCGAGCCTTCGGTACAGCCGCAAAAGGCTAAGAAAAAGCATGTCAATCCCGCAAACGTTATGCAGCTTGAAGAGGAGCTGAAAAAGCTTTGCAAAAATTGCGTTACGCTTCGAATTTCGGGCGAGGCGCGGCACGATGTCGGCGCAACGCGCTTCGGCGGCAAGCCGGACGTTCCCGCAGGCTTTGTGTGGCCTTATTTCGAAGCCGATACGTTTGACGATAAAAAAGTCAAGCCTCGTCCGCTCGCGTTTCTTGCGCAGTTCGATTTAGCGGAAATTTCCGCGTTCGATAAGGACGGCATTTTACCGCGTTCGGGCACGCTTGCGTTTTTCTATGAGTTAGGTTCCCAACGCTGTGGCTTCGACCCAAAGGACGGCGGGTGCGCCAAAGTATTTTGGTTCCACGAGTGGGAGGATTTATCCCTCGCGCAATTTCCCGAAGATTTGCCGCAAGCCTTCCGTTTGCCGGCGCTTAATATAACGGCAAACGCCGAAAAATCTTACCCGACCAACGAGGATTTTTATTTAAACCGTAAGGATTACTCTCAGACGATAGACGACTTTAAAGCGGCGGAAGCACAGCTTAATATACAGCGCCCCGATAACCGCTCCAAGCTTTTGGGCTGGGCGGACGTTATTCAGGGCAATATGACAAGCGAGTGCGAGCTTATCGCCCGCGGATACACCTCGGACGAGGTGTGGAACGGCGGTAACTTCCCCAAGGAAGAGCTTGAAAAAATCGAAACCGCCGCAGACAAGTGGACGCTGTTGTTCCAGCTTGACACTGTAGAACATAGAGGCTTCTCTCTTATGTTCGGCAATTACGGCAGAATTTACTTTTATATCCGCAAGGACGATTTGAGGGCAAAGCGCTTTGACAGAATATGGCTTATTCTGCAATGCGGTTAACCGCACGGATATAATTAAAACTATTTAATTTGTCAAAATTTTTTATATATACGAGGCACAAATTTGTTAAGAGAAGATTTAAGAAACGTGGCGATTATCGCCCATGTAGACCACGGCAAGACAACGCTTGTAGACGCACTGCTCAGGCAAAGCCATACCTTCCGCGACAATCAGTCGGTTGAAGAGCGCGTAATGGACAGCAACGATTTGGAGCGCGAGCGCGGTATAACCATACTTGCAAAAAACACTTCCGTTCATTACAAGGGCGTTAAAATAAACGTTGTAGACACCCCCGGACACGCAGATTTTTCGGGCGAGGTAGAGCGCGTTATGATGATGGTCAACGGCGTACTCGTGCTTGTAGACGCAGCGGAGGGCCCCATGCCGCAAACGCGCTTTGTCATGCAAAAGGCGCTTGAAATGGGTCACAGGCTTATTATAGTAGTCAACAAAATCGACCGCCCCGACGCGCGTTTAAACGAGGTTCAGGACGAAATTTTAGAGCTTTTGTTAGAGCTTGACGCCTCCGACGACCAGCTTATGAGCCCCGTTGTATGGTGCTCGGGCAGGGACGGTACGGCAACGCTCGATTTAAACGAAAAGGGCAAGGACTTAACGCCCCTTTTCGAAACGATTTTAACCCATATTCAGCCAATGGAGGCCGATACCGAAGGCCCCGCGCAGGTGCTTGTTTCCTCAATCGACTATAACGATTACGTCGGACGTATAGGCATAGGCAGAATCGAGCGCGGCGTAATAAAGCAGGGACAAGCCGTAACCGTCTGCAATTATAACAACGTCCAGCTTAAAAACAACGGAAAAATCGTCAACCTCTATCAGATAGAGGGCTTAAACCGCACCGCATGCGAAAGCGCAAAAGCGGGGGATATAGTCTGCTTTTCGGGGCTTGAAAAGATAAACATAGGCGATACCGTCTGCTCTACCGACTGTGTAGAGCCGCACAAATTCGTCAAAATTACAGAGCCGACCGTGGAAATGACCTTCTCCGTAAACGACAGCCCGTTTGCGGGCAAGGACGGCAAATGGGTAACTACAAGACATCTCCGCGACAGGCTTTTCCGCGAGCTTTTAAAGGACGTATCTCTCCGCGTGGAGGAAACGGAGTTCGCCGACAGCTATCGCGTTTGCGGCAGAGGTGAAATGCACCTTTCGATTTTAATCGAAAATATGCGCAGAGAGGGCTACGAGTTTCAGGTTTCCACCCCGCGCGTAATGTACAAGGAAATAGACGGCGTCAAGCACGAGCCTATGGAGCGGCTTATCGTTGACGTCCCCGACGAGGCTACGGGCGCGGTCTTTCAGAGCATGGGCAACCGCAAGGGCGAGCTGTTGCATATGAGCGCAATAGGCACGCGCACAAGGCTTGAATTTATCATTCCCGCCCGCGGACTGTTCGGCTATAAGTCGGAATTTTTAACCTCAACCAAGGGCGAGGGCGTTATGAACAGCGTATTCTTCGAATATCAGCCGTTCAAGGGCGAGCTTTCGCGCAGAAGCACAGGCTCGCTTGTCGCGTTCGAAACGGGCGATGCGGTAACGTACGGACTTTTCAATGCTCAGGGCAGGGGCACGCTGTTTATCGGCGCGGGTACTCCCGTGTACGAGGGTATGGTAATAGGCGAAAATCCCAAAAGCGAGGATATGAACGTAAACGTCTGCAAGACGAAGCACCTTACAAACACCCGTTCAAGTGCATCGGACGACGCTTTGCGCCTTATCACTCCCAAGAAAATGAGCCTTGAAGAGTGCCTTGAATTTATCGCCGATGACGAGCTGTTGGAAATTACCCCCAAAAATATCCGCATAAGAAAGCGTATTCTTGACAGCGAGCTGCGCGCCAAGGCCAACGCAAAAATCAAGAAAGGCCTTGCTTAAATTTATATGAACGAAATGCAGAGGGCTGACGATATAACGGTAAAGGACGTTGACGCAACCTTAAACCACGGGCAGATTTATACTGCTAAGCTTTGGGATATATTTCTGATTTATATGCTTGTCTTTTCTGCCGCTATTATAGCCGTTAGCGTTGCCGTATGGATTTTTTCGGACGACAAGGAAACTTTGTTTGCCGTTAAATTCGTTTTCGGCTTCGGAATAGTATTTCTATTAAGTATGGGCTTGCTGTGTATTTATATAATTAACGGCAGACGCAGAGTAAAGCGTTACCTTGAGGACGCGGAAATTTTAAACGCAAAAGCAACGTCCTCGGGGTCGGAATTGCAGTACAGGCATCCGTTAATTTTCGTCAAGGCTACTTCGCTTGCGGTAAAATTCAGATATAACGGCAAAAGGTACTTAAAGACGAGTAAAGCAAGCTTGCAGGTCTATAATAAGTACGCGGATAAGGAAATAAAAATTGCCTATTCGCCCAAATATGACGAGGTTATGCTGATTAAAGCAAGCGATAAGTACTAAAACATTTAAAATACACATATAGTAATACCACCCGCACAGGGTGGTATATTTTTATAAAGGTGCGTAAAATGGAAGATAATCATAATTTAAGCATAGAGCAATGCAAAAAAATAACGGCTTCTGCAATAGCCAGCGTAGACGCTTTTTCCGACAAGCAGATTGTTTTAAGCTATTCGGGCGGAAAAATAATAGTCAACGGCTCCGGCATGAAAATCGTCAACTTTTCAAAGACAAGCGGCGCATTTTCGGCAACGGGCAGCATTACGGGCGTGCGCTATGCGCAAAAGGGCGGCTCTTTAAGGCAAAAATTATTCAAATAATCTATGGCGCAATCGGTTTTTATATTTTTGATATGCCTTTTATGCGGCGTTATAAGCGGCGTTGTGTACGACGTTCTGTATACCGCAAGGTGTATAGTCTGCGGCATAGAAAAAACCGCTTACACCGCAAAGGACAGAATTTTTATCATAATTTCCGATATAATTTATTGCCTTGTGTTTGCCGCGGGCTTTATTTTTGTGTCGGTTATGTTCGATTTTACCTCGCTTCGGCTGTATATGCTGATAGGCTGTGTGCTCGGCGCACTGATATATTTAAAAAGTTTCCATACAATCGTTGCATTTCTCGTAAAAAAAGTGTATAATGCCGTTAGTATAACAAAGCAGAAAAGGAAGGCAGAAGTTGAGCGAACTGAAGAAAAACCGCATAGCCGCCGCCGTAACGGTAAACGTAATAATACTGATAGTAATCCTCGCCGTCGCCGCCGTTTATACCATGGCGCAGGTCGTTATAAAGGCAAAGCAGGAAAAAGCGCTGAGGGCTGAAATAGCAAGGTATAAGCAGCTGATTGAGGAGGGCGAAAAAACGCTCGAGGATTTGCAGTCTGACAGTCATCTTCTGTATCTTGCGCTTTTAAACGGCTGGGTTTTTCAGTCGGATACGGGTAATTAAGCTTTATTATGAAAATTTCCGCAATAGATATCGGTTCCAATTCCGTCCGCCTGGCAGTAATTTCAGGCGGAAAAACTTTATATAAGCGTATCCGGACAACCCGTTTGGGCGAGGGCCTGTCATTTTCAGGCTCAATGAAGGACGAGGCAATCGAGCGCACCGCGCTTGCCGTTGCCGATTTTGTCAACTGTGCAAAAGCCGAAAAAACGGACAAGCTATATGCGTTTGCAACAGCCGCTGTGCGTTCCGCAAGCAATAAAGCGCAGTTTTTAGCGCGGGTGAAAGAGCTTTGCGGTTTAGAAATAGACGTAATAAGCGGCGAAACCGAGGCAAAAATAGGCATTTTGGGCGCGCTCGGCAATAACGACGGAGGAATAATCGACGTAGGCGGCGCCAGCACCGAGGTTACCTTCCGTGCCGGCGGAAGAACAGTTTATTCCAAGAGCGTAAACGTTGGTACTGTGCGTCTTTTCGACCTTGCCGCGCGCAACAAGCAACAGCTTTTGCGGATAATTTCCGAAAAAATTGAAGAATACGATGAATTTTCGGCGGAAAACGTCAATATGCGTGCAATCGGCGGCACGGCAACAAGGCTTGCCGCAATCAAGCATAATCTTTTGCAGTACACACCGGATGTTACCGACGGCACGAATTTCACCGTTGGCGAGCTTGAAAAATACGCCGACGGACTTCTTTCAACGCCGGTGGAAATAATCCGCGCAAACACTATATGCTCAGCATCGGCAGAGGTTATAGGCGGCGGCTGTCTGTTGCTTGCCGAAATTATGAAAAAGTTTAAAATAAAAAGCCTTACCGTGTCGGAAAGGGACAATTTGGAAGGCTATATAATTTACAAAGAGGGCGCGCTATGAAAAAGCTTACAATAGCTCTTGCCACAGTCTTAGCTGTGCTGTCTGCGGGACTGCTTGGCTGGATTTTCTGGCTTGAATACGGGCTTTACTCCATAGCGGTGTGGGCGGCAATGTTGGTCGCGTTGCCTTTTTCAAGCCTGTTGCACGAGCTCGGTCATATGCTTTGCGGCGCAATGTGCAAAATTAAGGCTGTGCCTAAATTTAAGCTTTTCGGCTCGTCAAGCTGTAAAATTATCCCCAAAACCGACAAAAATTTAAGGCGCAAAATAATGTTTACCGCTTGCGGCGGGCTTATAATAAACGCGTTGCTGTTTATTATTGGAATAGTCGCGCTGTATGTCGATATTATTCCCGTATGGCTGGCATTGCTTGTGCCGTCAAACGTCTATCTTTATATAATGAACGCTATGCCCGTCGAATTTAACGCCAAAACCGACGGACGGATATTTTGGGAGCTGTTAAGCTTAAACGACAATGCAAAGGTAATGCTTGCCGTGCTGACGGTGCAATCGCAGGTTTTAAACGGAAAACCGATAGCAGAGGTTGACGAACAGCTTCTTTTCGGCGTTCCGCAGATTATCGAAAGCGAAGAAAGCTTTATTGCGCTGACCGAACTAAGATACGAATATTTCAAAGCCAAGGGCGAAACGGCGCAAGCGGAAAAATACAAAGCGCGTTTTGAAGAGCTTAAAAAAGAATATCTGTAAATAAATATTAACGCTGTGGGCGGTGCTTAAAGCACCGCCCACAGCGTATTAATCAGCTTATTCTGTAAAGCCTTCCAAAGCAGTGCGGGCAAACTCTGCCCCACAATTCCGCCTTGACCTTGCATACATGGTTGCCGCAGCTTCCGCACTCGAAAAACTCTTCAAAATCCGTAAAATTTTTGTCTTTTCCGCAATTGAAATTATTCATAAAACAAGTATGTAAATTTATAAGCATTTAATACAAAAACTGAAAAATTCAATTCAATGGCTTTACTTTGATTATATAATATGGTATAATAAAATAAAACTTCAAGCATTGAAAAATTTTTTCAAAGAGGTACATTATGCCCCATAAAACCGAAGGCAATTACGACGCGAATTCACTGCGCGCCCTCAAAGGGTTAGAGCCGGTGCGCGAGCATCCAGGCATGTATATCGGCCCTACCGACGAAAAGGGTCTGCACTGCCTTGTAAGAGAGGTTATCGACAACTCAATCGACGAAGCGCTTGCAGGCTATTGCGATACTATCAACGTGGTCATAACCGAGGACGGCTCCTGCTCCGTTCGGGACAACGGCCGCGGCATTCCCACGGGAATCAACAGCGAGGAGGGTATAAGCGGAGTAGAGCTTGCGCTTACAAACCTCAACGCAGGCGGTAAATTCGGCGGCGGCAACAAAGCGGGCGGTTACAAAATTTCTTCCGGTCTGCACGGCGTGGGCGTGTCATGCGTCAACGCGCTTTCCGATACGCTTATTGCAGAGGTCTGCCAGAACGGTCATATCCACCGTCAGGTCTACCATTGCGGTATTCCCGAAGAGCCGCTTAAAATCGTCGGCGATACCGAGGCTACGGGCACAACCATAACCTTCCACCCCGACGCAACCATTCTCGAAACGGTTGACTTCAATTACGATACCCTAAAAACCCTTTTAAGAGAGCTTTCCTATCTTAATAAAGGCTTAACGCTAACTCTTTCCGACTTCCGCGGCGAGAAGGAACGTCACGACAGCTTCTGCTACGAGGGCGGCGTCGTTCACTTTATCGAGGACATAAACAAGGGCAAGCAAACGCTGTTTGAAAGGCCCGTCTACTTCGAGGACAGCGAGGGCGACGATAAATTTCTCGAAATCGCTATCCAATATAACGACAGCTATTCAGAGCAGATTTTCCCCTTCTCCAACAATATCCGCCAGCCCGACGGCGGCACTCACCTCGACGGCTTTAAGGCGGCTTTGACAAAGGTCATAAACGATGCAGGCAGACGGCTTAACATTTTAAAGGACAGCGAAAAGCTTTCGGGCGACGACGTGCGCGAGGGTATTACCGCAGTCGTTTCGGTAAAAATCGCAGACGCGCAGTACGAAAGTCAGACAAAGTCAAAGCTCTGCTCCACCTATGTAAGGGGCTTTGTGCAGAAGGCGGTAACCGAAAAATTCGGCACCTACCTCGAAGAGCACCCCACCGAAACGCGAGAGCTGATTATGCGCTGTATCACCGCGCAAAGGGCAAGGGAGGCGGCAAGGCTCGCCCGCGAGGAAACTCACCGCAAGGGCGTTTTCGAAAGCGCTAAGCTCCCCGGCAAGCTTGCGGACTGCTCCGACAAGCGTCCCGAGCTTTGCGAAATTTATATAGTCGAGGGCGACAGCGCGGGCGGCACGGCTAAGCAGGGGCGCGATAGACGCTTTCAGGCAATCTTGCCGCTCAGGGGCAAAATTCTCAATGTTGAAAAGGTTCGCATAAACCGCGCACTCGAAAACGAGGAAATCAAAGCCATGATTACCGCATTCGGCTGCGGAATGCTTGAAAACTTTGACGAAAGCAAGCTGCGCTACGACAGAATTATAATAATGACCGATGCGGACGTAGACGGCTCGCATATAAGAATACTGCTTTTAACCTTCTTTTACCGCTATATGCGCCCGCTTGTGGAAAACGGCCACGTTTACGCGGCTCAGCCGCCACTCTATAAGGTTGTCGGCAAGGGCGTGCCCGAGGACACCTATCTTTACGACGATAAGGCGCTCGAAGAATTCAGAAAATCGTTCGACGGCAAATTCACCCTCCAACGCTTTAAGGGTCTTGGAGAAATGGACAAGGAACAGCTGTGGAACACCACAATGGACCCCGCAAGGCGCACGCTTGTAAGAATAAGCGTGGAGGACGCAGTTGAAGCCGACAGACTTTTCTCGCTTTTAATGGGCGACCAGCCCGAGCTGCGCAGACAGTTTATAGAAGAGAACGCAAAGCTTGTCGAAGAGCTGGATATTTAAGGAGAGCTTAAAAAATGGCTAAATCAAAAAAAGAAACCAGTCCCGAGCTGACTGAAGAATTCAAGCGCACGCTTGAAATGACGAAGCTCCTCGACAGAGAGGTTGACGAAGAGCTTAAAAAATCGTTTATAGCCTATGCAATGGCGGTCAACGTATCCCGCGCAATACCCGACGTAAGGGACGGCTTAAAGCCCGTCCACCGCAGAATACTCTATTCCATGCACGAGTTGGGCTTGTATAACGATAAGCCCTTCCGTAAATGCGCGCGTATCGTCGGTGATTGTATGGGTAAATATCACCCCCACGGCGACAGCTCGGTTTACGACGCGCTGGTCAGACTTGCGCAGGACTTTTCAATCAACTTTCCTCTTGTGGAAGGCCACGGCAACTTCGGCTCGGTCGACGGCGACCCCGCCGCGGCAATGAGGTACACGGAGGCAAGGCTTTCAAAGCTCTCTTCCGAAATGCTGCGCGACCTCGATAAAGATACGGTTGACTTTTATCCCACGTTCGACGACACGGGTATGCAGCCCACGGTTCTGCCGTCGCGCTTCCCGAATATGCTCGTCAACGGTTCGGACGGTATCGCCGTCGGTATGGCGACGAATATTCCCCCGCACAATTTAGGCGAGGTAATAGACGGCGTCGTGGCTATGATTGAAAATCCCGAAATCGACGTTGACGGGCTTATGCAGTATATCCCCGCCCCCGATTTCCCCACGGGCGCGATGATTATGGGCAGAAGCGGCATAAAAAAGGCTTACAGAACGGGCAGAGGCAGCATAATTATCCGCTCCCGTTGCGAGATTGAGGAATATCAAAGCGGCAACCAGACGCGCACGCGCATAATAGTTACCGAAATTCCCTATCAGGTAAACAAGGCAAAGCTTATAGAAAGCATAGCCGACCTTGTCAAAAACAAGAAAATAGAGGGCATTGCGGACATACGCGAGGAATCCGACCGCGACGGTATGCGTATCGTTGTGGAAATAAAAAAGGACGCAAACGCTCAGGTCGTGTTAAATCTGCTTTACAAGTACACCAATTTGCAGGTTTCCGACGGCATTATAATGCTTGCGCTTGTAGACGGCACGCCCAAGATTTTAAACCTTAAAGAGTGCCTGTATTACTACCTCGAGCATCAGAAGGAGGTTATCGTCCGCCGTACAAAGTACGATTTGAACAAGGCGGAGGATAACGCCCACGTTTTGCGCGGACTTGTAATTGCTCAGGCAAGCATTAACGAGGTTGTAGAGGTCTGCAAAAACGCTAAGGACAAGAGCGACTGCGTTCAAAAGCTTACCGAAAATTTCGCGCTGGACGAAAGGCAGGCGACTGCCGTTGCAGAGCTAAGGCTTTTCAGAATATCCCACCTCGAGGTCGATAAGCTCACTAACGAGCTTGCGGCTCTGGAAGCGCAGATTGCAGACTTTAAGGACATACTCGCAAACGAGAGCAGAGTGCTTGAAATTATCAAAAACGATTTGCTTGAAATCAAGCGCAAATACCCCTCCGAAAGACGTACGGAAATTTCCGTCGATTTCAGCGGCGATATAGAGGACGCAGACCTTATTCCCGTAGAGCAGGTTGTCGTTTCCATGACGCATACGGGCTACGTCAAGCGCCTTCCCGTTGCCGAATACCGCGCACAGCACCGCGGCGGCAAGGGTATAACGGGACACAAACCCAAGGAAGAGGACTTTGTGGAAAAGATGTTCGTCTGCTCCTCGCATGACGATTTGCTTCTGTTCTCGACCTACGGTAAGGTCTACCGCATAAAGGCGTTCGAAATTCCCGAAGCGGCGCGCACGGCACGCGGCAGAGCAATGGTCAATCTCGTGCAGATTGCGCAGGACGAAAAGGTAACAAACATAATTCCCGTGCCCGAGGGCGCGCAGGGCTATATAGCCTTTGCAACCAAAAACGGACTTATCAAAAAGACCAGACTTGAAGAATTTGAAAGAATTAACCGCAACGGCAAAATAGCAATTAAGCTGAACGATGGCGACGGGCTTATTTCCGTGCAGTTCACAACGGGCAGTAACGAGCTTATGATTGCCTCCCGCGCGGGCAAGTGTATCCGCTTTGACGAAAGCAACGTGCGCTCTATGGGCAGAGATACGGCCGGCGTACGCGCAATGAAGCTTGACGGCGAGGACGACGCGCTTGTCGATTTACTTGTCGTGGACGAAAATAAGGACGTCTTAACGGTAACAGCAAACGGCTTCGGCAAGCGCAGTAAGATAGAAGATTACCGCGTGCAGGGCAGAGCGGGCAAGGGCATTAAAGCGGGAACCTTTAACGAGGTAACGGGCGCGCTTGTAAACTTAAAGCAAGTCACTCCCGAAGAGGACGATATAATGATTATCTCCGATGGCGGCACGATAATAAGAATGCACTGCTCGGATATCTCCAAATTCGGCAGAGCATCGCGCGGTGTGCGCTTAATGCGCCTTAAGGACGGCGCCGTTGCAACGGTCGCCATAACCGAGCGCGACGAAGATGCGGAGG
>OFGN01002174.1_pt1 | contig 11069 bp, 15 predicted proteins | sample 1521821 | NCBI WGS metagenome assembly OFGN01 (sample SAMEA3504094, study PRJEB24116) | mouse gut metagenome | biome: mouse gut; feature: mouse-associated habitat; material: faeces | place: Denmark | collected 2011
TTTACGGACAAGGTAGTGCGGCTTATTGAGAATGACAAGGACAGTGTAACCAACTGAAAAGAAGATACACTTTTTCTTGTTCCCTACTTGACATTACCAAAAGGCACAATCCTCATAGAGTGCGGGAAGCTCTTATCTACCTTCATATTGATTTTTTCCTGCATCATGGCGGCAAACTTTGGATTGCTGACCAGCTTTACAATGACTTCCGCTATAGCATCGTCCAACAATTCCTCATTGATCTGCTTTTTATAAGAATATTGGTTGCCCAGATTCTGAACTGTGTACCTCGTTTGGATTTCACACGATAGCCAACAGAGATAATCACATCCAAATTGTAGTAATCTACCTGATATGTTTTCCCGTCAGAAGCAGTTGTTGCAAAATTTGCAACAACTGAATCATGCTGCAATTCACCTTCCGCACAAATATTTTTTATATGTCTGGAAATGGTTAATTTATCTCGCTCGAACAATTCTGCCATCTGATCAATACAAGTTTATTGTCAGCGACTTCTCTGCCATCGAAGCCAGAGTGCTGGCCTATCTTGCCGGTGAGACCTGGCGCTCTAAGGTATTTGCGGAAGGCAAAGATATCTATTGTGCCTCTGCCAGTCAGATGTTCGGCGTTCCGGTTGAAAAGCATGGGATTAACGGTCATCTCCGTCAGAAGGGAAAAATCGCAGAATTGGCTCTCGGATACGGCGGCAGCGTCGGTGCCTTGAAGTCGATGGGAGCCTTAGATATGGGACTGACCGAGGAAGAGCTCCAGCCGCTGGTCAACTCCTGGCGGAACTCCAACCCGATGATCACCGCCCTCTGGTGGGACATCGACCGTGCGGTCAAGACTACGATCACGCAGCGCATCCAGACTGAAGTGCGCGGGATCCGCTTCTTTTATAAAAGCGGTATGCTCTTCATCAAACTTCCGTCAGGCCGCCTGCTCTCCTACGTTAAGCCCCGTATCGGAGAAAACCAGTATGGTGGCGAATCTGTAACCTATGAAGGAGTCGGCTCCACAAAGAAGTGGGAACGTATCGAATCCTACGGTTCAAAGTTCGTGGAGAATATCGTCCAGGCCCTCAGCCGCGACATCCTCTGCTACGCCATGAAAACTCTCCGGCACTGCTTTATCGTCGGCCACGTTCATGATGAGCTGATTATCGAATGCAGCCCTGATGTTGACCTGAAAGCTGTCTGTGAGCAGATGGGCAGATCTCCCGACTGGATGCCGGACATCCTGCTCCGCGCCGACGGGTACGAGACCGTTTTTTATAAAAAGGACTGACATGAATATAGCGGCTCCCGGTTTATTGCCGGAGGCCGCTACTTCAACTTTTATTATCATCAATTCAATTGAATATCCATCGCGTATGCATAGGAAATAGTCTCTCCCGTCTTTGTAGCTTTATATCCTTTCTCCTTATGTGAATAATCAGAAATCTCCACTGATCCAAAGGTCTTAAACTTCTCGTAAATACGGTTCAGCACTTCTATCTCTGCATCAGAAAGCACACCTTCAGGAATATCACACTCTGGAACTACCTGATGTTTTTCATAGCCCCCATCATAAAATACATCGATGTGGGCAATATGATCTGCTGCCATTTTTCCAAGAATCATATCAAAATGATCTGGCACTGGTCCATAAGGCAGATGTGCATATTTCAGACCAGATATTGAAATCCCATTTTCTTTATAGAAAATCATATCTGAGTAGTTGAGTAACTTCATAAGCTTAGTTTTCAATAATTCAGTGCTCTTACTTGCAAAAAACAGAACCATAGTGCAGAGTTTCTCATAATCAAACCCCTTGAATCCGTTTTCCTCACAAGGAACTCTTGAGAAAAACAAATCAAAGAAACGTCTGCCAACTCGATATTCCGTATCTTGCTCAAGCTTATCAACAGTATCAAGCAGTTTTGCCTTCTGTCTTTCATCAAGGACAATCTCATTCTCCGTTAAATATGTCCTCATATTTTCAGGCTCACGTAAGAACAGAAGAAGACTATTATGAACCTTATCCTGGATAGATCCATTCTCATATCTGCAGATAGTCTTATCTCCCCAGTTCAAGAGCTTAGCAAAACTTCTCTGGCTAAGCCCATACTGTTCTCTTATTTTCTTGATTTCCTCTGGCAGCAAGAGCTTATGCTTTCTACGATATTCGTTGTATGCATTAATAAGTGTGGCGTTATCAAACTCTTCACAATAGAACTCTTCTCCACACTCAGCACAAACCAATACCTGGGCATCAACTTCGATTGGCTCTCCACAAACATCATAGGTTTCTTTCTTAATAATTACCTTAGTCTCGACTTCTTTTCCACATTCCTCACAATATTTTTTCATCGACGCCACCTCCTTTCCTAAGCAAAATCGTCCTCGTGGAATCCAATACATTTCAGGATATCTTCTCCGTTCTCCTGAATAATTTATACTTTTACGTAAAATTGCATTCCATCAATATTCTTTTTGAATTCCCAAATGTCCCCGGGACGATTAGGATCATGATCCTGCTTAGGGCCTTTGTAGTAATCACCGACAACAAGCCCTAGAATCTCATTTTTTGCATCTGTGATAGTAAGACCATGTTGCGCCAATGCTTGCATGTTTTTTCTTCTTGGAACAAAATCATATTTTCCTGCAGACAGTAGCCGCTTGACATCAGCAAGATATGCTACTATCTGCGCGTTGCTTGCTTGATTACCCACTAAGTCACCTCCGTGTACTTTATATTATACTCAAGAATCCCAAAAAGTCAAGAAAAATGCGGTCATATGACCGCATTTTATCGAATCAACTCTCTCCTGGTAGTCTACACATACCTGTTCTTCCCCAAATTCCTTGCTCCATACTGATAAATGCAGCTTTAATCATTTCTCGATACTCAGTCGACGCAGGTACCGCCAGATAATCTCTGACAGAACACGTTGGAAAAGTAATCTTTAATACCTCTGCTTCAGGCACACCAGTGACCTCTTGAATCTTTATGCATATTTCATGGAAATACTGATCTTCCTGTTTTCTGCTCCTATGATTGTAAATCAGGACGCTCTGTCCCCGCTGAATATAATCCCGGACTTCTTCATAAAAAGTATACTTGATACTCTTTACAGCTCTCTTACCAACAGACTTTACTAGCATTCCGTTATCAGGATCCACAAAGACAATATCCAACCCCTTTAATAAATCCAGAGCCCTCTTATGCCATTCATCACGTCCGGAAACAGTCACCGGTTCACTATAATACCTTGCATCAGGAATAAAATCGCCTCTTTCCAGGCTCTTGATGGAACGATGCTTCGACTTTGCGATCCTTGTCAGCTGCTCTGCAAGTAAAACATCGCATACCTGTAACTTTTCAGGGATTAGATATTTCCCATCTTCCTGCTTGTATGTGCCATCAGCTTTTTTCTCTGTATCCAGCGGTTCGACACGGTACCAGTTCACCCCGATAGATAATCCTTGAGTATACAAAGCTTTGAGCAACCCAATCTTCCCAAAATCGCCGATGTCACCGGCATATCTATCCTGCATACAATCACCTACGCTGCTTCCCCAAAGAATTTCTCCGCAATCTCGTTCAATTGGTTTTTGATCATATCGAAATCTCCGGCCAGATTCAGCGTTCTCACTCCAATCTGATTCCCACTCATACAGTATTCTTTCTCAGGATAAATTTCCTCATCCGTTCTTGCATACAGAAGCATCCCTGCGACCTTGTGTGGCTGCTCTGCCAGCTCTGCTTCTTTATTCTTTACATATGTGAATATCTGATACAGGTTTCCGGAATGAAGTGAGTTTTTATCATACTGACGTCACTTACAATGTCATCCAGCATCTGCTGGAATGCAGGCCTGCCCTTGATGCTCTTACCGGATTTCCCCGCATCGCAGTATTCCCCGGCTATTTCCAGTTCCCTGTAGGCCGCATACCCCCCTCAGTTTTTCCGTCTGTGCCTCCAGGCTGTACCCCTCAATCTGAGCAGCCGTGGAAACCCTTGTGTAAAGATAACAATTCTTCTTCATTTTCGGTTGCTCACTTTCTGTTCGTCTATCTGTTACAAGAACTACTATATCGGAAAATTTTTCTTTTGTCAGCGCCCCAACATAACTTTTTTCAGCAACTGCCTGAAAACTCCGGCAGAGACAGAAACACATCCCTTTTTTGCATGCTGTGACATAGAAAATATGCCGATTATCTCAAATATAACCGGCAGCTTTCATCATTGTTCCCTATTCTCTTTTTCCTCTGACTCCCCGGCTTCCATTTCCGCCAACACCTCCCGCCCATATTTTTCTATCATGCGGGCTAAAAATTCCGCACAACGCTCCATCTTCAACATCACACTTCGATCGGGTGATTCAGCATTCGGTTTTATACACTTCTGTTCATTCATCCAAATATCCCCCAGTTTTCTTTCTGGAGGTCTATGTACCTTGGAGCTGGTTTTTCCGATTTCTTATATAGCTTTTTCAAAAACTTAATTCTTTCTAATTCTTCTGACATATCTCGACAGAAACACTTGCTATTTTCGCATCCGCTTTTTATAATGAAAAAAGATACCATGAAACAACGGGGGAATTGCATGAGAGTTGATTATAGAAAACTTGGGCAGATTGCTTTAAATCCAGCCTATCGAAACCAGCCGGCAAAGGACACAAGTGATGTTCTCGCCAATTATCTGTATCTGATGTCAAACCTTAATGCAGATGTGGATGCCTGGTCTGCCTCTGAAATGGCAATGATCACAAACAGCTTAAACAGATGGCAGGACAAAAAGACACATGTGTACAGCCAGAATGTTTCTGTCGGAGATATCCTGATGGTCGATTTCGGATTACACTATGCTCCGGAACTGTCATACGGCCATCCGGCTCTTGTCTTGGAAACCTGGAATAATCTCATGTTTGTCATCCCTGCTACAAGTTCATCCTCCAAACTGTCGCAAGCATATCACCCAACAGATAATCCGAGTGGAAAATGGTATTACCGGAAAGTTGGCGCTTCAGACGGTTTTGCCCATGACTGTGTGCTCATAATCAATAACGCAAAAACCATATCCAAAACTTCCATCCTCTCACCTATGGGAAAACTGACCTGCAACCTGCAGGACGAAACACAACTGTTCCGTGAAGTAAAAAACACCCTTTTGGAACATCTGTTTCATAGAGAATGGGCAGCAAACCAAAATCTTATTCATGCATATGATAAATTACAAACCGATTTTAATACCTTGAAAAATGCCAAAGACGCGGCGGAAGCTAAAATTCATGAGTTAGAACAGCAGATAAAAAATTTACAGCCAAAATCCATTGACAATCAATCGAAATAATTGTAGAATTTATTTAACAGAAAATGATTAAAATATTACGTCTGAGGACATAATATAGATTGTACGCCGAAGGGCACGGGCACCTATTATGGTGTCCATTTTTTTTTAGATTTTACAGTAAAAATGACGGCACAGCACGCCCAAACCAGATGCGCCATGCCGCCCCATATTCCCCCTATGCTCTTACACCCGCTCGCAGAATGACAATGCAATCCATCCAGCTCCGGATTTCAGCCTGCCCCAGCCCATCTCCGAGCCTTTGCCCTGCCTGACTTCCGCCGTCTGCATCCTTTTACTATCTGCATCACTGGCAGAACTGCTTTCAGCCACAGAGCCACCCAGAGCCGCCTTCACATCCCTCCGGAACCCATCCATCGAGTAGGGCAATCCCAGCTGCCTCCACAAATGCTCTGAATCCCCATGATTGGATGCAATTCCTCTCTTATGTCCTTCTGCGTGGGAAACAATCACGCCGTCTGCAAGCGGATCAAGCCCGAACTTCCCACACAGCATAGCAAACAGTTCCACCGCCGCATCATAAGACCTTTTGGCACAAGCCCTCACCTCTTCCAGCTTTCCGTCAGCCACCTTGAATGTTGCTCCACCTGTATATGTAGTACAAGCCGGCTCACACATCTCCACTCCGATATGCGTATCATTCCCGCTCCCATTTTTTCCTGAACCGCAATGCCATCCCCGATGGTTCCACGGCAAGGTCTGGTAAATCGTACCGTCCAGTGTGTCAACATCACCGGCGCAGCCATAGCATCCGCCATCTGCATCTGCCCATTTCCATATCCTGCAATATCATCTGCTCCGTCAGATTCCGAACGTCTCCCCTCTAACGCATCATTTCTGGTTCCATTCTGGTGCACAAAGGATATGCAGCTGGATATCATTGTCGGATACTGCTGCAGGCTCCCCTCCCGTCAGCAGATCCACCGCATCCTGAAACACTTTTCTTTTTGGTGCATTAGTCTTCATCCGCAATCACCTCCCCCGCAAGCTTCTGATATGCCTCACAAGCCCTGCTGCCCGGTGCATACTCCAACAGCGGCTCACTGTAATAAACAGATTCCCCGACCTTTACCGTGTTCGGAATCCTGCTCTCAAATACCCGTATCTGCCCCTCAAAAGTATCCAGAATCTGCTCTGTGATTACTTTGCACAGGTTCGTCCTTTCATCACACATCGTCAGCAAAATACCCTCTATATGCAGACCAGAATTGATACGGCTCTTAATCTTTTTTACCGTCTTCAAAAAGTCCTGCAGCCCCATCATCGCCAGCAGCTGTGGATTGACAGTAATAATCACCCCATCAGCAGCTGCCAGTGCATTAATAGTCAGACTTCCAAGCGAAGGGCAGGTATCCACCAGAATATAATCATACCGCCCTTTCAGCGGCTCCAGAATGCCCGCCAGCATCCTTTCCGCTCCCATCTCCAGCCTCAGCTTTGCATCCACCACGGACAACATCACGGATGACGGTATAAAATCCACCCCGTTCCGGCTCACGATATATTCTGATGCATCCGGCATCTCCTCATCCTCAATCCGATTCATCATCAGATGCCCGATTGTCACCGGCACTGAGTTTGTGTCCTCAATCCCAAAACAAGTGGAGAGATTTGCCTGGCTGTCTTATACCGAAAAAATGGTTATTCCGAGGTTTTTGATACCGATATGATTTCTTGAGGATTTATCTACAAAGTTTCGGCATAATAAGGTAATCTTTTCTAGATGAAAAACATCAGGAAGGAGATTTTATTATGTCAAATTGTACCAAGCCCCTTGTCAGCGATCTGATTGATAAGGCATGGCAATGTATCGTTTCATTTGGGAGGGCTAAGAAAACAACTTACATGGTAGTGTAAAAAAGTTTGTGTCTATGGGAAAAAATACCTCTTTTTTGGTAAGAATTAGTATATGACAATTCTTATCGAAAAGGAGTATTTTTATGCCAGTAGCAAAGGAACAGATTCGACAGATTATTGCAGATAACAACTTACACAGTGTAGCCGATGTCTACACCCTGCTCAGGGACAGTTTCAAAGACATACTTCAGGAACTTATGGAAGCAGAACTGGACGCATCACTTGGTTATGAAAAAAATCACAAGGGTGATGTCAGGACATCCAACAAGCGTAATGGTCATTCACCAAAAACACTCAAAAGCCAGTATGGTGAATTCCAGATTGATGTCCCAAGAGACCGTGAAGGGGATTTCGAGCCAAAACTTATCCCTAAATACAAGAAAGATATATCCGGCATTGAGGAAAAAGTAATCTCCCTTTACGCAAGGGGTATGAGTACAAGGGACATCCATGACCAGATACAGGATCTTTATGGAATGGAACTGTCCGCTGAAATGGTCAGTAAGATCACGGACAGGATTCTTCCGGAAGTCAGGGAATGGCAGTCGCGCCCGCTAAATCCAGTTTATCCGTTTGTATTTATGGACTGCATCCATTACAAGGTAAGGGAATACGGACGCATCCTAAGCCGCGCCGCCTACATCGTACTTGGCATCACAGCAGATGGTTATAAGGATATCCTGAGTATCACAGCAGGCGCCAATGAGACCAGTAAATTCTGGCTGGGAATGTTAAACGATCTGAAAAACCGCGGCGTGCAGGATGTACTGTTCTTCTGCGTGGACGGACTTTCAGGATTTAAGGAAGCGATAGGAGCTGTTTATCCGGATGCACAGATCCAGAGATGCGTCATTCATATGCTGCGCAATTCCTTCAAATATGTAAATTACGGTGACTTGAAACAGTTTTCTTCCGATTTCAAGTCTGTATACAATGCACCCAGTGAGACGGCTGCCCTGTCAGAGCTGGAGAAGGTCAGGGAAAAATGGGGGAAGAAGTATCCCTATGCGATCAGCAACTGGGAGAATAACTGGGAGGATGTCAGTTCCTTCTTCCAGTTTTCCGATGACATCCGGCGCATCATGTATACCACGAACATCATAGAAGGGTTAAACCGCCAGTATCGAAAGGTAACAAAGACAAAGAGTGTATTTCCAAGTGACAGCGCACTGGAAAAGATGCTTTATCTTGCAAGTGGAAATGTAGTAAAAAAATGGACACAGCGCTACAGGAACTGGGACAGGGTACTGAACCAGCTCACTGTACTTTATGGGGAACGCCTTACCCAGTATCTGTAAACGCAAAGGCTAGAACAGCCTGTCATATACCATAAACTGTTCCAGCCTTATTCCATTGACATTAGCAGTATTGCCAGAAATCCCCAGTCTTATTCCAGAGACTGGGTGTGGGCAGAGCCCACAAAAATCTTTCTTGCTGCCAATGTCTTGATTGGTGTGCAAAAAAATCAAAAAAGATGTATAAAAGAGTAATTACTGGCAATACTATTATTAGAAAAGAAATTCGACAGCATAAAATCACTCATATGTGACAACATTTTTCTACATATCTAATTCATATCAAGAAATATTTTTTGTTTATAGACACAAGATTTTTTACAGTCTCAATAATAGACATATCACAGTTCTCTTGGTAGTGTACCGAAAATATTATAACATTCCTCTTTGTAGAAATAAAGGACTGATTTGTTAACCAGTCCTTTGTTATGGAAAAGTGTGTTACCATAATTCTAATGAATCTTCCGCATCTACCCATATCTGCATACATCTTCCAAGATATAGACTTGCATATTCAAGAGGTTTATCTATTGCTAAAATATTTAAGGCACACTCAGAACACGGTGTTGTTTTTAATCCTTCCTCTGCTTTTCTACAATCTATTCGTAAAAAATAGCCTGCGTAAGTATAGATATCAATGCTATTATGGTAGGTATTGTATGTTGCATAAATGATATTCATATTTATCAGTTCCTTTCTTGAATTTTGAAAGCATTTCCATCAATTCACCATATCTGTCCATTTTGTGTTATAATGTTTTATGTGATTTTGTTTCCCTTATTTTTTCCCTTATCAGGGTTTGTAATGCCTTGTGGGAAGATATAACACAAGGGAAACTTTAAGGGAAAGCTCATCTGCGATAAACTTAGTGTTTTCAAGGGGTGGCGGAGATTTTAATAATAAAATATAACAGCTAATATTTCCCTTAAAAATCATCAAATCACAATCGGAATTTATTGGGAGGATGTTGAAATGGTGCATTTGGTGTACTGCGATAACGCAGGCAAAAAAGGCGAAAAGGTATTAGAGAAGATTGTAGCCGGAACGAAAACAATGGTTGTGCGTGGAGCAGCGGGGAGAAAAATTCCCCATAGCAGGGTTTTTGAGGGAGAGCGGCTTTACTTCATGGAAAAAGGAAGTGCAGAGATAACGGTAGCCGCCACTGTAAAAGCAGTTCAAAATTATGTAAAATTGTCTGATGAAGAAATTACCAAAACGCTTGCAGACAATCAGGGCAAGCTGAACTTGTCGGATAAGCAAAAAGTACGATGGCACAAGAAATGTCTGTGTTTAGTGGAATTTGAGAATGCTGAAGAGATACCCCCCCTTGCTTTTGACCATCAAGGCAACATGGACGATTGGCTGATAATCGAAAAGATTGAAGATGTCGTTGTGGGGACAAGCATACCCTATAATTACGAAAAATCAAAGTTTTAGTGTGATAAATTCCAATTTGTCGGAATGGTGTATATAAAGAAAAATCGGAGCCAGAGGGACGCGAAAAAATTGCAGTCTTGGCTTTCCAAATAATGTCTGAAAGCGAAACGGTCAATGGAATGGAAGGATGGTAAGGGAGGAATGACAGATGGAGTTAATTATGCAGCCTACTTTTTCAACGTGTGGACAGGCGTGTATTGCCATGATTGCAGGGAAAAATGTTGAAGAAGTAATAAGGGATATGAAAACAGATGGAGCGACAAGTATCGGTCAACTGATAGGAATACTTGATTTTTATGGCATTGGACACGCTGAAAGAAATAAACGGATTTCCAAGAAGAATCCTGTTCCCTACAAGTATTCAATTCTAACAGTTCATACAGATGCGGGATATACACATTGGACACTACTGTATGATAATAAATATTATGACCCAGAGTTTGGGCTGATTGAGGGTGAATATACTCATGGGAAAATCACATCATTTTTAGAAATATATGCAGAGTAGATAATTCCCGTTTGTAGGAAAGAACAAATATATCATCATAGAGCCAGACGCACAGACGCAGAGCCGACAGACTTGTGAGAAATCACAGTTTGTTGGCTCTCTTTATGCAAACTGAACTATTTCTTTTATCGGATGAAAAGAAATAATACCGCAAATTTTTTCTGTTCCTTGACCACATTTTGACCTTTGGCTTTTATAATGGTATTAAGATAATAAATTCTGTTTTGGATACTATTACAGGAGCTAAATCTAAAACAAGCAGGAGGATAGACGATGCGAAAGCGATTATTATCAGCAGCTATGATTTTTGTTCTGCCGTTTACTGCGACGGCCTGCGGAAATTACAACATTGCGGACGAGAACAATCCTGTGCAAAACGAAGAAGACCCGTTTGACCAATTAGAGGAAGACGGAGATTTAGGGTTCCTCAGCCATGGGGAAGCGAATCCCCCCAGAGCGGATGACCAGAGCGTTTTGCCCTATGAGTATAACGGCGGAGAATTTGTCCTGGACTATCAATTTTCGGTAGAGGGAAATTTGGATAGCATTGGGTTCCTGCTTTTTGTGGATGGAAAGCCGCAAGCCTACAAGGTAAACGACACAGGGGCGGGATATGA
>OFGN01002178.1_pt1 | contig 11040 bp, 5 predicted proteins | sample 1521821 | NCBI WGS metagenome assembly OFGN01 (sample SAMEA3504094, study PRJEB24116) | mouse gut metagenome | biome: mouse gut; feature: mouse-associated habitat; material: faeces | place: Denmark | collected 2011
TAATTTGCAAGGTAATATATCTAATTTTGCAACTGAAAATAAAATAGAACAACCATTATTAAGAAGTATTTTGAATAAATTGGGATTTGACAAAAATGACTTTTCTACCAACATAAAAGATATGTCACAAGGACAAAAAAAGAAGATACTTATAGCAAAAAGTTTGTCAGAAAAAGCACACCTTTATATATGGGATGAACCACTTAACTATTTGGATATTTTTTCTCGTATTCAATTGGAAGAGTTATTAGATACGTATAAACCTACTATGATTTTTGTTGAACACGACATTTCGTTTCAAAATAAAATAGCAAATACAACTTACCATACCTACAAAATTTAATAAAAATTTAGAGATTATTTTATAAATTAATACCGATTTTTGAAGGTGTTTTTTAAAAAACACTAAAAAATACGCAAGCAGTTACTTGCGTATTTTTTACTAAAACTTGTTTACTTAATTATTTTAATTTTTCCTATAACTGGCAGTTCTTTATCTTTATCAGTTATAATATATAAAATACCAATGATACCTAAAATTAAAATTGCAAAAGAATAAATTGCCGCAATTAAACTAAAAATCCAAGTAATACTAGACAATATACCAAATACAATATTACCTACTGCAGAAAACAAAAGTAACACTAAACCTTCATTTGCGTGACGCATTGCTTTTGCATCATCTTTATACAAAATTAATGGAATAAAAAATAAAATTCCCCATAAATAACACAAAGAGAAAATTACCTTTTTAGTCATTTCGCTATCATCTACACTATTATTGCTGTTTTGTTTAACTTCTTCCACTTCTACTTCAGGAGCAGAATTTTCATTTGACTTTTCTTTTTCGTCCATTTATATCACCTCTAATAACACTTTATGTAATTATTATACTCTTAACTATTATCAATTGTCAATAAAAGCACAAAAATTGCAAATTATAATTTTAAGCCATAAATCAACTATTTAACTAAAAATTAAGTAATAAATTAGTAAAATTTACCTTGATTAATTACCAAAATTTCAAAAACATATATCGCAAACTTGCCTTTTAAAATAATTTATGTTATATTATTATATATTTGTACGCATATACTTATTATTAGAATAAAATAATATATGTTAAAATTATAAAGATAATAAACAATTGTCTAGTAAAAAAATTTATATGGAGAATTAACTATGGCAGAAAAAAATTCTAAATCAAAAAGTGCAGAAAGTAAAACATCTACCACAGCCACACCTTCAGAAAAAACAACTAAAACTACGGCAAAAAAGGTAGAGACTAAAACTGCAAAAGCAGAACCTGCAACTAAAGCAAGTCCTGCTAAACCTGCTGCAGCTAAAAAATCGACAGCTGCAAAAGCAACTACAAGCAAAACTACTAGTGAGAAAGCTACTACTGCAAAAACAAGTAGCACAAAAACTACTACACAAAAAGCCACTGCCGGCACAAAATCTACTAATACAGAATCTAAAGTTGAAAGCAAGAAAGCAACGGCTAAAACAGAGCCCGCTAAAAGCACAGTAAAAGAAAGTACGAAAGCGCCAAAAGCAGAAAAGACTACAGAGACAGCTAAGCCTAAAACTGCTGAAAAGGCGGCAATTACTACAAAAGCTACTGCTAAAGTTGAAGATAAGCCTGCCACTAAAGCTAAACCTTCTGCTAAAGAACCTGTAAAAGATACTAAAACTACCGAAAACAAAAAAGCAAATAGTAGTGAAAGTATACCAAGTGCAGTTAATGCTTATACAAAAACTGAAAACGCTGCTAAGCCAAAGACTGTTAAATCTGACAGCAATAAAAATGCTGTAAAAGAAACTGCACAAAGTCAAACTGCTAAAGCAAAAGCACAAAAACAAACTGAAAATAAAGTGACAAAGAAAACAGCTGATGCAAAAGACGAAAAAGCTGAAATATTGGCAACTGAAAAACCTGCAAATAAAGAGTCAAATGGCAAAGCCGCCAACAAAAATACTACTGCAAATGTTTTTGCAAGTAAAAAAGCTAAAAAGGCTAATTCTCAAGGCAATCAAGGTATTCAAACTAATAAATCAAACAAAAATAATAACCAACAAAATACTAATAACAAAAAGTTATCTTTGAAAGAAAAGCTTATTGCAATAGTTGCAAACGATAATCAAAACAGCAGTTCGCAAATGGGGGTTGGTAACTCTGCAAACGCAAAGACTTCCCTTACCGTTAAAGACTTTGTTACTAACAAAAGATTACGTCTTTTTGCAATTACCGCAATAGCATTATTGTTATTATTTATTATGATTTTGACTATTTCTTTAAGCGTTGTTGCTGTAAATAAAGATAAACTACCAGGTGGTTCTGCATATACAGTTAAAGATAACTCACTTATAAAAGGTGCGTCTTATGACTATGAATATAGAACAACTGCAGTTGCAGGTTATAATGAAGAATTTTTAGGTTATGTTGACAGAAAAATTCCTAAAGATAGTGAAATAACCAATGAAGGTATGGTTACAAGGCCAGAAATGTATCCAACTTACGGATACACTCCTAAGGGCATAACAGAAGCCGACAGAAGGGAATTAATATTAGAAGCTTGGCAATTATGCTCTATTAAGACAAGAATCGGTAGTGATGGTTATCCTCCTAATACTTATAATAAAATGGATGAAGATGGCTATTTATATTTAAATGGTGAGCCTGCATTAAATGCGGCTGGGGAACGAAGAAAATTATACAAGCATACGTCTGCTGTAAAAATGTATTACGGAGATGTTTCAGAAGATGAAAAAGCTATTATCAAAAAAATGACTTTTAATCCGCGTTCATACCATAATCACGAAATGTATAATGTAACTGGTATTTATGCACCTGCAGGTGAAGTTATTAAAATAGAAATAAGTGAAGAAGATATGAATAAAACGAATGGTATAATGATTCATATCGGTCAAGCACTTTATAATAGAAAAGCAAACAATATTTGGTTACAAAAAGGTCAAATGCAACGTTTTCCAGTTATCCTTAATACAATGGTAATTGATAAGACAACTGCAACATTTAACAAAAGCACAAAAACTTGGACTGGCTATGTAGGTTCTTACTTAGGTGGACCACTTTACATTTGTACTGAAGCAAAAACATTTACTGTTACAGTTTCAGGTGGTGTTCGTTATTCTCATTTCATTTTAGGACATACAACTCCTGAAGAGTTTGAAATAAACAAAGATTCATCTGCGCCTTATTTTGACTTGGAAGTATGGGATAATGGTGTACTACACTCAGGACCAAAACTTCGTGCTCAAAATTTCTCTTACGATGACTTATTTAAAGTTGCTGAGCTTTGGGATAAAGTTACTGCCGTTACAACAACAGGCAATAATCAAAACATTGTTTTCTTATATGACCCATTTGTTGCAGCAGGTGCTGCGGTTGCATTCCCTGGACAACACGCAGTTAACTGCCCTGATAGTTGGATGGCAAACTCTTTAAATTATGAAATGATAATAAAAAGCGGTGGCTGGGGTAATTTCCACGAATATCATCATAATTTCCAAGGTTACGGCGTTGGTAATGGTGGTGAGGTTACAAACAATGGTTTGACACTTGTGTCTTATGCACTATTTACAAAAATATCTGCAAACCGAGGAATAAATAGCTTTGGCTCTGCTGGACTAGGTGGTTGGAACAATTACACTAGTGCAACTTGGGCATTAAACGATATATTAAAACTTTCTGACGAAGATTCTAGTACAAATCCTTCAAACGGCGCAAAAGGTTTAGCATTATACGCAACATTGCTTCATAATTTCGGAGCTGATGCTTTTATCCAAGTTCGTAGACTTGGTGGCGGTCAAAGTTATTTGAATTACTTTAATAAATGGGAACAAGTAACTCATAACAATATGACATATTATTTTAAAGAAATATTAAAAGCTAATAATTACAATGGAAATATAGGTGAAACTTCAAATGCTGACTACCCTATGTTTGTACCAGTATCTAGTGTATACCAAACAGGTAGAAGTTACATTTACGATGACGAATATAAATATTTCCAAACTATGCAGCCTTATGTTATTCCTTATGGACAAAAATTTGTGATTGACCTTAGCAAATATGTTATGGAAGCTGATGGAACTCATAAATCAGGCAGTATTGTAATACCAGATGGCTTTACTTATACAATTAAAAGCATAAGTCAACCTGAAAATGGTAGTATATCAAAAGAAGGAGATTACTTATATACTTTCACACCTAATAATTCTTTGTTTTCAGGCGATATTAAAGTAACTCTTCAAATTACAAAAAAAGATCATGCTTTTAAAGTAGAAGATATTGACTTAGTTTTAGGCTTTGAACAATCTCACGAAATCACAGGTAGAATGCTTGAGAGAACAACTTACGAGTTCGAAGGAGATAAAACTTACTTAGACGCTGAAGAAGCTTATAAGGCTAATTATCAAGGCAATACAAAAGCAACTTTAGGCGACAACAAAAACTCAACTCAAAACTCTAACACAGATATTTGGTTGACAAAAGAACAAAGAGCTGAACTAACAAGCAAAAATGCAATACTTGAAATAAAAGGTAAATTCTTTGTAGACGAAACAACTAAATATAGATTTATGCTCCGCGGCAGAGGCGATATAGCATTATTCATTTCTTTGGATAATGGCAATAGCTACGAAAAAGCTATACACTATCTGAATACAGATAATCGTTACCAATTTCCTATTATTAACCAAGAACCATCGCGAAGCGATTGTTATAATGACTATGATTTAATTTTGAATACGTGGGTATACTTTAAAATGGTATTAGTTGTAAATTCGCACAATAATAGCTTTATTGGCTTAGGAACAGGCAAAGTACCAATCAGAATGCCAGAAGTTGATGAGTATGGTGACCCAATAACAGATAAAGATGGTAACTACATACTTGCCCCACAAGCACCTACTCCAATTAGTTATGCCAACGCTTATAGAGAAAGCTATCAATTCCCTGAAAACAAATTCAATCCAACATATTTTTATACAAAAAATTATAGTTGGTCGTACAAAAGTGCAGAGAATTTTATGGACGCTAATCAAACTTTAGTTTCATACAAATATAGGCCTTGGGATAGTACTGATATGTATAATATCAAGAATCTATTTGATAGGAATAGTGAAACATATATTCATACATATAAAGAAAATATTAGCGAATCAAATCCATTTGGAGTTGAAGTTCAACTAGACAAAGAAGTTACAGCTAATAGATTAGTCTTTTATGGTGCTAATGAAAGCAAATATTCAAGATACTTGCCTAGAAATCTTAAGGTTTGGGTAAGCAAAGACGGTAAAGACTGGACTCTTGTAGCAGATTTAGTAAATGCAAGCATTTCAGGCACAACCGTTCCTGTACAATTTAATGAAACAATGACATTTAGTTATTACAAAGCGGAAATTACCGATACCCACGCACCTACTATTAAATATTTAGCTTTGAGCAAAATAGAAATATCTAATATCCTACAAATTAGTGGCGGTACAAGAACAGCTATAGGTGATAAAAAAGTTAAATTATTCGGCACTTGGAATATTGAAAATACAATTTCTAAATTTGGCCGTGTGTATATTGGAAAACAAAATTCTTCAATGGAATTTGAGTTTACTGGTATCAGATTAATACTATTCTCTTCTATAAATTACGGAACTAATTATGAAGTTTATATTGATGGTAAAAAAGTAAACTCAATCGACATTTCTGAAACAACCGAAGTTTGCAAGGAAAGTTTCATATCTGATGTACTAAAAAATAAAAAGCATACAGTTACAATTAAATGTTTAGGAGAAGCAAATCTTGAATCTATAGTAGCTGTAAAACCTTAATCAACACAAAATACTCTTACAATATTTGTAAGAGTATTTTTTTGTTTATTATTATATTAATATCTTTAGATAAGTTATATACACTCACTAAATTAAGTTTTAATTAACTTTGCTTATAATATTTATTTAATCTATATAAATTTAGATATATCTAAATATCTGTTTAAATGCTAAAATCCTTATTTTAAATTTTTATTTAATAAAATATATGCTTTCTTTTTAAACAAAATAGCGGATAGAATACTCTACCCGCTATTTGCTTTGATTAACTAAATTATGTTATTATTCTTCAGTTTTTTCTGTTTCTTCCTTTTTCTCAGAAGTTTCAACAGTTGTGTCTACTTCTTCTTTGATTTTGGCAGTTTCTTTCTGATTTTCAGTTGTTTCAGTTTGCTCAACTTCTGCATCGATTATTATTTCTTCTTCGTCAGTATCGCCTGAAATTGCTTTAATTTGTTTTGTTAGCTCTTTATTTTGTTTTTTAACTTTGAACAATGCTATTAAAGCTAACAATAAAGCGATTACCGCTACAGCAGCTGCAGCTAAAGGAATCATACTTGTAAAGTCTTTCTTTGTTTTTACAATGTTTTTAGTTTGTACAAAATAGTGTTCTCCTAGCTTAAATCCTAAAGCAGCTTCTAATACAGTTGTATCACCAGCATACTCGATTTCCTTACCATCATTATCATAGCGAACTAATTTAACAATAATTTCAGTGTACTCATAATCCCAGTTTACAGCAGATTCAACAGTTGTAACTTTGTAAGTGTAAGTAACTTTATTATCGCCTTCACCTTCAGTAAGTTCATACTCTGCAAGTTCAATTGGATTGATAACACATTTGAATGCAATATTATTATCTGCTTCTTTTTCTTTCTTGTACAAAGCAACCAAACCATCACTTCTATCACTTGTCAAAGTAATTTGGTTATCACTCTCACTAAAGTTATCATAATTTGGAATATCAATCTTTGGACCTTGATACATAACATCTAAAGTATACATTTCATTTACAGAAGTAACTGACATAACTCTTGTTACTTTTTTATCTGTATAAAGCATAACTTTAAGTTCGCCCCATTTGCTGTATTCGTGGTCTTTATTTGTAACTTCAAAAACATAAGTAGTAACTTTACCTTGTTTTGCATTACCTTTTTCAGAAACTTTGATATCGTCTTTAGTAAGTGATTTCAATTTAGATAGAGCGTTTATCATTGTATAATCGCTCATATTTACATTCTTTTTGCCACCATTCTCATTGTATGATGTTTTAAAATTAAATGTATCGTCAAATTTGATTTCTGTACTATTCTTTGTAAAAACTGGTGCATTTTTTGAAACCTTGTAGTTTTCAAATACATACCATTTATAATCATTTGGTGTAGCTGATTTCGCTTTTACGTTCTTTGATAAAGATTGACCAAAGATAAATGTATCTGTGCTTTCTGTAATACCTTGAGTATATTTGATACTAAAGTTAATTTTAGTGTTGTTTACACCTTCAATACTCTTATCATCAGCTTGAACATTTAGCATATACTCTGTTCTTTCATTTGTTGTTATATTTTTAGGATTAGTATTGAATTTTTCTCTTATATAATAAGTTGAGTAACCTGTTTCGGAATTTTTGATTGCATCTTGTATTACACCGATAACATCTGTATCAACATTTTCGATTTTAATATTAGAGCAACCTGCCAAAACCATAGATAACAAACAAACCACAGCAATTACTGCTAATAAAATTTTCTTTTTCATTGTTTGCCTCCTTCGTTATCACTATCTGTTTCTTCAATATTATCTTCGGTGTTCTCGCTTTCTGCAGCTGCATTTATTTCTCCTACTGACATAGCAGTTTGATTTATAACATCAACTGTAGGAACACCTGTTACAGAACTTTCTAGTTCATTTGTAGGCAAAGCAATTTCTTCAGATTGACCGCCTTTGTTTTTCTTCTTTTTAGCTTTTCTCTTTTCTTCTTTTGCTTTGTCTTCAACTTCTTGTTCTTTAAGTTCTTTTACTTTTTCGTCATATTCTTCTTGAGTTATATCGCCTGCTTCCAAGTCTGCGTCCAAAGTACGCTGTCTAAGTTCACGCATCATAACTCTTAATTTTTTCTCACTTAAATCGTAGAAAATCATTGGCACGCAACAAGCTAAACCACCTATGAAACTGATTACAGCTAGTATTCTTACCAAATTACCTCTAAATCCTGCCTCATACAAAACATCATAGTTTGTAAGCAAACCATAAGACTCTGTAACTGCTGGAATTACGAAACCTGTAGCCATACCTACAACGGAAGTGATTATACCAATATTACAGAAGAAACCGTCCATTCTCTTACCTGTTTTCCATTGATGATAATCAAGGATATCGGCATTAATAGCAGGACCTGTAATAATTGATGTAGAGTTTGCAGCATTTGCAATGTAAATCAAAACAAATGTAACATAGAAACTACCTGTACTAAAGAAAGTCAAACCATAAGCAAAAGCAAATAGGATATTTGAAGCAATATTCAAATTTCGTTTACCTATGAATCTTACTATAATTGGAGCACTAACCATACCAATTAACGAAGCTGTACCCATTAAAGTTGTAAGCAGACCCATTATAACACCATTTTGCAATTGGTAAATAAATACCCAGTTCAAAATTAGTGATGATGCGTTTCTTGCAAACAACATCATTTGTTGTATATTATAAAGCCATAAATACTTGTTACTGAAGGCACTTTTAATACCTTCTACAAAAGGAATTTTTTCTGTATTTGTTTTCTTTTGCACAACCCTTTCTTTTGTACCGAAATATGCAAAGAATGTAAGTAAAATACCCAAAATACCAAACACAGGGAATAGTAAACGATAAATTTTGATATCTATCATTGTACCGCCTGCAAGTTCTGCAATTACTGGGAAGAATAAACCAGTCAAAGTTGGTGCCATTGAGTAAATAATAGAACTGATAGAAACAATAGTTGTTCTTTCTTCACTGTTCGGGCTGATAACTTGTACTAAGTTCATATATGCTAGATATAACAATTGATTGTAAAAAATATTAATCAATGTAAATCCAACCATAATCAAAGCAAATTTAGTATTGTAATCTGCAGTTAGTGGTATGTATGCCATAGCAATAGATATTGCTGCCGCTGGAATAGATGCCCATAAAATAATTGGTCTGTATTTACCTTTTTTACTCTTTGTATTGTCCATTAACATTCCTCTGAATGGTACAATCAACAAAGAAATCAAAACACCAACAACCGCAATAATTTGCATATGTGACGGAGTTAATCCATAAACCGAACCAATAAGCAAACTACCTGCTGACATTGCAATGTAGCCCACAACAGCTGCTATAAATTGAACACCGATACCGCCGATACTGTATGCAGCCATTTCTTTGATGGTAACATAGTTGCCTTTAGCAGGTGTACTCCATTGAGAAGTAACCCACTTAATCTTTCCTTTTAAGTCAAGCTTCATATTTTCCTTCCTTTACTTTATTTAATTAAAATATTAGATTTTAATCATATATAAATATATAATAGCATTAATTTATACTCAAGTAAATAGGTTTTTTAAATTTTACCAAAATTATACATATCTTAAGCCACAAAATGTCTTGTTGTTGATAATTGTATAATAAATATCAAATATTCTATAAATATATCATTGAATGCATAATCAAAATTTAATATCACTTTTAATTAGTTGTAACTCTAAATTTATAAAATTTTACGCACATAAAAAAGCCGGCATTTAACAAAATGCCGATTTTTACTTTTTTATTTTAGTTTTATCAAATTTTTTTATATTAATTATTTGATTTATATTAATTGTATCTTGTTACAATATAGATATTCTATTAAAAAACCAACTACAAAAGAACCAATAATAACTCCTAAGCTATTGAACATAGCAAATCCCATAAGCTGAGAAGTTGTTTTTAAATTTGCAGGACACACTCTATCTATCATAGTTCTTCCTACCATAAGAATAATTGGATATGTAAATATTTGAAGTAATCCACTTAAATATATAGCATAAATATTGGGTATGAAATAAAGTACTGACATTTGTATAAATACTGCTATAGGAGATAATATAATCAATTTATCTGGACTTAGTTTATGCATTATCTTACTACAAAGTATTAGCATAACTATTTCACTTACTGAACATATAAAATTATATATACCCAAGTTTGATGTATTCCCTCCAATTCTCTCTATCCCGTAAGGTAGTAATTGTAAATATCCTCTAAATCCTATACATATAATTAAAAGTGTAACTACTATAAATATATAGTCTTTATTTGTTAATAAAAGTTTAAAACTCATACTTCCTTCATAACTTTTGGCTACATCCTTTAATCTAAATGTGCAAATTATTCCAACTAAAAGTGCTCCCATATATATATATACTACATATTTATATCCTAAATTTGAAATAACAAAACCTACGATTAAAACCCCAAATGCCCAGCCTACAGAACCAAATGCTCTTAGTTGGCCAAACTTGGATTTTATATCATCACTACTCTCCATAATCCAACTATCGCAAAGTGGCCCTAACATAGCATTAAATAATCCCATTAAAAAAAATCCTAAGTAAAATGCTATACCTTTATTAAATAAAATTGCTATAGTTCCTGTAATAGTCGTTATTATAAGTGATGGAAATAATACTTTTTTTATAGTTTTAAGCTTATCACAAAAATATCCAACGGAAAAAAGACCTATTAAACCGCTTAAAGTAAACAAGCTAATTAAACTTCCTGTCTGTATAGGATAAAATCCTTTGTATTGTAAAAATGGAATCAACATTCCAGCTATAGTAGAGGTTCCAAAGAATATAAAAAAATAAATGATTCTAAATAATAATGCTCTCATACTCATCCTCCATAACAGATTATTTAATATTAGTATCTACATTTAAATTTTTTATATTATTGAAAATTTGCATTGTCCAAACAGCTCACTTCAAATTTATACAGTACTATTATAAATTGTCCAAAAGAATTATAAATTATAAAAAAATTTTCAAAAAAATTCGCTTAGATTGAGCGACTTATCAGCTAAATACTTCAATGCACGCTGAATACTATTTTTTATTTCATCAACAGATTCATCCGTTACTTGAGCCCCTGTGTGGGCGTAACATTTAAAAATTTTTTTAC
>OFGN01002185.1_pt1 | contig 11002 bp, 9 predicted proteins | sample 1521821 | NCBI WGS metagenome assembly OFGN01 (sample SAMEA3504094, study PRJEB24116) | mouse gut metagenome | biome: mouse gut; feature: mouse-associated habitat; material: faeces | place: Denmark | collected 2011
GAAATAGACAGGGCTGCCTACCACCAGACCGTCGCAAGCCTCGAACTTTGGGGCAATTTCATTGACTGCGTCATCAAAGACGCACCTGCCCTTTTCCGCGCACCTGCCGCAGGCGATGCAGCCCCGAATGGCCTTGTTGCCGATTTGAACAATCTCGGTTTCAATTCCCTCTGCCTTGAAAATAGTTTCCATTTCCCGCAGGGCCAGGGAGGTGTTGCCGTTGGGACGGGGACTGCCGTTAATCATCAGAACTTTCATATGAAGACCTCCATGGACTCGGGTTTATGTATTCAATAATTCTCCGCGTGGACCTCGAAGTAAGCCTGGGGATGGGCGCAGACAGGGCAGACCTCCGGCGCGGCGGTGCCCACTACGATATGGCCGCAGTTCCGGCACTCCCAGACCTTGACCTCGCTCTTCTTGAAAACCTCCTGGGCCTCCACGTTCCGCAGCAGGGCGCGGTAGCGCTCCTCGTGGTGCTTCTCGATGGCGGCCACCAGGCGGAACTTGGCGGCCAGCTCGGGGAAGCCCTCCTCCTCGGCGGTCTTGGCAAACCCCTCGTACATGTCCGTCCACTCGTAGTTCTCGCCGTCGGCGGCCGCCCCCTGCCGATACCCTCCAGCTCCTTGAACCACATCTTCGCGTGTTCCTTTTCGTTGTCCGCTGTTTTCAGGAAGAGGGCCGCGATCTGCTCAAAGCCCTCCTTCTTCGCCTTGGAGGCGAAATAGGTGTACTTGTTTCTGGCCTGGGATTCCCCGGCAAAGGCGGCCTCCAGATTTTTCTCCGTCTGGGTTCCAGCGTATTTGGACATAGCAAATTTCCTCCGGTTGTGATATAAATTTTTAATGGATCATGCCTGTTCCTGTCTTTTACTTGACTGCCACGGCCTCAATCTCAAACAGGGCTCCCTTGGGCAGCGCCGCGGCCTGCACGCAGGAGCGGGCCGGCGCTTCGCCGGGGAAATACTTGGCGTAGACGGCGTTGATGGCGGCAAAGTCGCCCATGTCCGCCAAAAACACCGTGGTCTTCACCACATCCCCAAAGCCCATTCCGGCGGCGCTGAGCACGGCCCCCAGGTTTTCCAGCGCCTGGGCGGCCTGGACCTCCACGCCCTGGGGAAGCTCGCCGGTGGCGGGAACCAGCCCCAGCTGGCCGGAGGTGTACAGGGTATTGCCCGCCAGCTTGGCGTGGCAGTAGGGCCCCACGGCGGCGGGGGCGTTTGCGGCGGTGATCGTCTGGTTCATCGCGGCGTCCTCCTCAATTGTCCCAGTTGTGCCAGACATTCTGCACGTCGTCGTTGTCCTCCATGTTGTCGATGAGCTTCTCCATATTCTTGATGTCCCCCTCGTCGGAGAGGGCGACGTAGTTCTGCGGCACCATCTCCACCTTGGCCGAGGCAAACACATAGCCCTTCTCCTCCATGGCGGAGAGCACCTCGCCGAAGGCGTCCGGGGCGGTATAAACGGTGAAGCAGTCCTCGTCCGCCTCAAAGTCCAACCCGCCGCAGTCCAAGGCGTCCATCATGGCCGTCTCCTCGTCCAGGTCCTCCCGCTCGATGACCAGCACGCCCTTCTGGTCGAAGGACCAGGACACGCAGCCGGTGGCCCCCAGATTGCCGCCGAACTTGTCGAAGTAGTGGCGCACCTCGGAGGCGGTGCGGTTGCGGTTGTCGGTGAGGGTTTCCACAATCACCGCCACGCCGCCGGGGCCGTACCCCTCGTAGGTGATGGCCTCGTAGTCGTTGGCGTTGCCGGAGCCCACGGCCTTCTCAATGGTGCGCTTGATGTTGTCGTTGGGCATATTCGCCGCCTTAGCTTTGGCAATGACGGTGGCCAGACGGGAGTTGTTGGCGGGATCGCCGCTGCCGCCGGTCTTGACGGCCACGATGATCTCCCGGGCGATCTTGGTAAACGCCTGGGAGCGCTTGGCGTCCGCCGCGCCCTTGGTCTTTTGGATATTATGCCACTTGGAATGTCCTGACATGGTGGTATCGTTCCCTTCGTTATGAGGTGTGAGCCCGCTGGGGGCAAAAAATTCACCCCATAATATAGCACACTCCCGCCCTGTTTTCAACCCCTCGCCCCTGTTTTTATCCCACAGATGTAAAAACCCCGCCGGACAGCCCCCCATCATTGGCCGTCCGGCGGGGTTTGCGTTACCGTCCGGTCCGAATGTCCATCAGCCGGAACACATCACGGTACAGACCGTCCCGGTCCTCCAGGTCGATCATGAGCCACCGCTGTCCGTTCCCCTCCCGGGTACGGGCGTAGAGCTCCTGGAGCGCGGCGGCACAGCTGGGCAGGGCGGCCTCCACCGCCCCCTTCTCCTTCTGCCCCACCACAACCATGGCGGTGAAATAGGACTCCCTGGGGTACACGGTGCACAGGGCCTTCCCCGATTTCTTGAACTTCACGTTCCAGCCCTTTTCCATGCTGCACGCGCTGAATTCAATCCTCTCAGCGCACTGGTACCTGTCCTTGACTTCCGCGCAAAACTGTGAGAACAGCGGATTGCCCACATATTCCCCCATTTCCTCCAGGGAGGGGCAGCGGCTTTTGTCCAACCGGTCCATCATAGGCGCCCTTCGTCAGGGCCTGCCCAGCAGCTCGAACATGTTCTTCTTATACGCCTCCACACCGGGCTGGTTGAAGGGGTTCACCCCCAGCACGTGGCCGCTGATGCCGCAGGACAGCTCGAAGAAGTAGAACAGCCCGCCCAGTGCGTGCACGTCCATCTTGTCCATGCGCAGCACCATGGAGGGCGCACCGCCGTCCTTGTGGGCGGCCAGGGTGCCCTTAAACGCCATTTCACGCACAAAGCTCAGGGGCTTGCCCGCCAGATAGTTCAGATTATCCCCGTTGTCGTCGCTGTAGGGCACCTCGATATCGCAGCCGGTGTCGTCCACGTAGATCACCGTCTCAAACAGGTGGCGCTCGCCGTCCTGGATATACTGGCCCAGGGAGTGCAGGTCGGTGGTGAACTGGGCGGAGGCGGGGAAAATGCCCTTGCCGTCCTTGCCCTCGGACTCGCCGAACAGCTGCTTGAGCCACTCGCCCACAAAGGAATAGGACGGCTCGTAGGAGCAGAACAGCTCGATCTTCTTCCCCTGCCGGTAGAGCAGGTTGCGCACGGCCACATACTGCCAGACGGGGTTCTCCATATCCCGCTTGTCAAAGGCGTTCATGGCGTCCCGGGCGCCGGCCATCAGCGCCTCAATGTCGGCGCCGCCCACGGCGATGGGCAGCAGGCCCACGGCGGACAGCACGGAGAAGCGGCCCCCCACATCGTCGGGCACCACAAAGGTCTCCCAGCCGTTGGAGTCGGCCAGGGTCTTGAGGGCCCCCCGGGCCTTGTCGGTGGTGGCATAGATACGCCCGTCGGCCTCCTTGCCGTACTGCTTCACCAGCAGGTCCCGGAACACCCGGAAGGCCACGGCGGGCTCGGTGGTGCCGCCGGACTTGGAGATCACGTTGATGGACCAGTCCCGGTCGTCAATGCGGCGGATCACGTTGTCCAGCTCGTTGGGGCTGAGGGAGCAGCCCACAAAGCAGATCTCCGGCCCGTCGGGGGGGAACACCTCCAGGGCGGCCCGGGCCCCCAGGTAGGACCCGCCGATGCCGATCACCACCAGAACCTGGGAATCCTGGCGGATCTTGGCGGCGGCCTTCTGGATGCGGGCAAATTCGTCCTTGTCGTAGTTTTCCGGCAGGCGCACCCAGCCCACAAAATCGGAGCCCGGGGCGGCAGCGTCATAGAGCTTGGCGTGGGCGGCCTCCACCTCGGGGGCCATGGCTTGGATCTGCTCCTGGGAGACCACACCCTCCAGCATAGAAAGATCGAGCTTGAGCATGATGACATCACTCCTTATTGATTTCCTGATATTCTGCTCCAAACAGGGGAAAATATCGCGTTATTCTGTGAAAAACAGGGCCGCGCCGCCATAGATGCCCGCGTTGTTCCCCAGCTGGGCCAGGGCAAAGCGCACACCGGCGCAGGCGGAGAGCACATTGGCCTTGAACGAGGCCTCCACCGGGCCCAGCAGGGCGCTGCCCGCGGCGGACACACCGCCGCCCAGCAGGATGATCTCCGGGTTGACAACGCTGCTGACCGCGGCGGCGGCATAGCCCAGGGCGTTGCCCGCCTCCTTGACCACCGCCTGGGCGTTCTCGTCCCCGGCGGCAGCGGCGTCGTACACGTCCTTGGCGGTCACCTTGTCCATCTCCTTAAAGGGGGAGAACTGGCGCGCCGCCCGGATGATGCCGGTGGCGGAGGAGGTGACCTCCAGGCAGCCCTTCCGGCCGCAGCAGCACTCCCAGTCCGGGTGGAAGGGTACGGTCATGTGGCCCACCTCGCCGCCGGCCCCGGTGGCCCCGGCCACGATGCGCCCGTCGCAGATGACGCCGCCCCCCACGCCGGTGCCCACGGTGAACAGCACCAGATTCCGGCAGCCCTTGCCGGTGCCCTGCCACGCCTCGCCCAGGGCGGCCAGGTTGGCGTCGTTGGCCGCCTTGACGGGCACGCCCGCCCGGCTGGACAGCTCCTGGGCCACATTCAGGTTCTCCCAGCCCAGGTTGACGCACAGCGTCACCAGCGACTGGTTCACCACAGGGCCGGGCACGCCCACCCCCGCGCCCACGCAGATACAGTCGGGGAAGGACTCCATCACCTGGCGCATGTGGCTGGCGATGTCGTCAAAGGTGGCGTCCACATCCCGGAAGGTGGGGAACTCCCGCTTGTCCAGCAGGTCCCCTTCCCGGCTCACCAACCCCAGCTTGACGGTGGTTCCCCCTACGTCGATGCCAAAACAGACCTCTCTCACTCTCCAGACCTCCTTCAAAAAATTAGAACGTGCGTTTCACGTGAAACATTTTCCGAATGGGCCGCCCTCATCCCGGCGCGGCCTGGGGTCATTTTATATTCCAGATATTCCGGCCGTACTCCTCCACCGCCCGGTCTGCGGAGAAGAAGCCCGCCTTGGCGATGTTCACCAAGGACATCTTGGTGAAGCGGGTCTTGTCGCCATAGATGGCGGACACGTCCCGCTGGGCGCGCACATAATCGTGGAAGTCGGCCAGGCACATATAGGGGTCGGCGGGTCCCCTGTGGTTGGTGTTCAGCGAGCGCACAATGTCGTCGAAGTGCATCCCGCCGATGCCGCCCATGAGCAGGTCCATCACCGCCTTGAGCTCGGGGTCGTTGCGCACGTAGTCCAGGGGATTGTATCCGCTGCGCCACAGCTCGTTGACCTCCTCGGTTTTGAGGCCGAAGAGCACGATATTCTCGTCCCCCACCTGCTCGTGGATCTCCACGTTCGCGCCGTCCAGGGTGCCCAGGGTCACTGCGCCGTTGATCATCAGCTTCATGTTGCCGGTGCCGCTGGCCTCCTTGCCCGCGACGGAGATCTGCTCGGATATCTCGGCGGCGGGGATGATGATCTCCGCCAGGGAGACGTTATAGTCCTCCATAAAGACCACCTTCAGCTTGTCCTGAACGTCCGGGTCATGGTTGACCATGTTGGACACGGACACGATGAGCTGAATGATCTGCTTGGCCATGATATATCCTGCGGACGCCTTGGCGGCAAACACAAAGGTGCGCGGCTGGAAGGGCGCGCCGGGATTGGCCTTGATCTCCAGGTACATGTGGAGAATCTGGAGTACGTTGAGCAGCTGGCGCTTGTACTCATGCAGGCGCTTGATCTGCACGTCAAACAGGGAGCTGGGGTCCACCACTACGCCGTTGCGCTTGAGGATCAGGCCGGCCAGACGCTTCTTATTGTCCAGCTTGATCTCCTGGAGGCGCTGGAGCACCTTGGCGTCGTTTTTATACTTGAGCAGCTTCTCCAGCTGGGTGGAATCGGTGGTAAAGCCGTCGCCGATCAGCTCCTTGAGCAGCGCGGACAGCTCCGGGTTGGCCTGGCACAGCCAGCGGCGGTAGGCGATGCCGTTGGTCACATTGCAGAAGTGGCCGGGCTCCATCTGGTAATAGTCCCGGAAAATGGAGTTGGTCAGGATCTCCGAGTGGAGCTTGGACACGCCGTTCACCTTATGGCAGGCGGCCAGGCACAGGTTTGCCATGCGGATCTCGTTCCTGCTCACCACGGCCATATACTCGATCTTGCCCATGTCGTTGCCGTAGTAGCCGTGCAGGTCGATGCGCAGGCGGCGGTCAATCTCCTGAACGATCTGGAACACCCGGGGCAGCAGCTGCTGGAACAGATCCACATTCCAGCGCTCCAACGCCTCGCTCATAACGGTGTGGTTGGTGTAGGACAGGGTGCGGCAGGTGATATCCCACGCCTTGTCCCAGGGATAGTTATACTCGTCCACCAGCAGGCGCATCAGCTCCGGCACGCACAGGGCGGGATGGGTGTCGTTGATGTGGATGGATACCTTGTCGGGCAGGTTGTCCAAGCTCTTGTTGTCCCGCAGGTGCTTTTTCAGAATGGTCTGTACCGAGGCGGACACCAGCAGGTACTGCTGGCGCAGGCGCAGGCGCTTGCCCTCGATGTGGTCGTCGGCGGGATAGAGCACCTTGGAGATGACCTCGGCCATGGTGTCCCCCTCCAGGGCCTTGGCGTAGTCGCCCCGGGAGAAAGCGGACATATCAAAGCTGTTGGGGGATTTGGCGGACCACAGCACCAGCGGGTTAACCGCCTTGCTGCCGTAGCCGGAGATATACATCTCGTTGGGCACCGCCATCACGGACTGGTAGTTTATATGGGTCACACGGTAAATGCCGTCGTCCTCCCAGCCGTGGATATTGCCGCCGAAACGGACCTCCACCGCCTCACTCTCGTGGGGGACCATCCACACATCCCCCATGCTCAGCCAGTCGTCGGGGAACTCCATCTGCCAGCCGTCCACGATCTTCTGCTTGAAAATGCCGAACTCGTAGCGGATGGAATAGCCCGTCATAGGCATATTCAGGGTGGAGGCGGAGTCCATATAGCAGGAGGCCAGCCGGCCCAAGCCGCCGTTTCCCAGCCCGGCGTCCGGCTCCATCTCATACAGGCTGTGGATATCCACGCCGCACTTGGCCAGGGCCTTGGTGAACATATCCTCCAGCCCCAGGTTATACAGGTTGTTGCGCAGCGATGTGCCCACCAAAAACTCCATGGACATATAGTATACCTGCTTGCCCTGGTTCTTTTTGTAGAACTCGGCGCTCTTGCTGGCCAGCATACCGTTCACCACATAGCACAGGGCGCGGTACATCTGCTGGGGGGAGGCGCTTTCCATGGCGCAGCCGTAACGCACCAGAAGGGTGTCCTCCAGTTGGGAGATGATTTGTTTTTGATCCATACGGTTTATTGACTCCTTCTTGACCGGCAAAAAGCCGGGGAATTGATGGAAAAAATCACAGCCCGCTCCCGCGGGCTGTGATCGCGCGGGGCGCTGCAATACGCCCCCCTATTATAGCATAAACGCTCCAACTTTTGCACTATAAAATTTTCACTTTTTTCGTTTCTATCAAAAAAGATGAAAACATGCACAAAATCCACAAAAACAAGATATTTAGCCTGTCAAAGAGTGATAAATATCCCAGTATTCCTGCACAGAACGCTTCCAGGAACTGTCATAGGCCATCACGCTCTTTTGCAGCGCGGTCCAGTGCTCCTTATCATTGTAGAACAGCGACTCGCCCCGGCGCACCGCGTCCAGCATATCGTGGGCGTTGTAGCTCTTGAAGGTAAAGCCGTTCCCCTCGCCGGTCTCCACATTGTAGGCCGGAACGGTGTCGAACAGCCCGCCGGTCTCCCGCACGACGGGGATCGTGCCGTAGCGCATGGCGATGAGCTGGGTCAGGCCGCAGGGCTCCTGCTTGGAAGGCATGAGCACCAGGTCCGCCCCGGCGTACGCCTGATGGGCCAGGGTGTTGTCAAATACGATATTGGCGGACATTTTCGCCGGGAAATTGGCGGCATAGGCGCGGAACATATCCTCATACTGCCGCTCGCCGGTGCCGATGATAACCAGCTGGAGGTCATCCCACATCAGGTCGTCCATGACGGCCTGCACCAGGTCCACCCCCTTGTGGCCCACCAGGCGGGTGATCATAATCACCATGGGCACATCCCGGCCGGCCAGCCCCAGCCGCTGCTGGAGGAACTGCTTGTTTTCCGCCTTCTTCTCCAGAGTGGATGCGTCGAAGTTGGCGTAGATCAGGGGGTCGCCAGCGGGATTGAACACATCCGTGTCGATGCCGTTGACCACGCCGCTGAGCTTGTAGGCGTGCTGGCGCAGTACGTCGTGGAGGCCGTGGGCATAGTACGGGTCTTGGATCTCGAACGCGTAGGTGCGGGACACGGTGCTCACCCGGTCGGCGGGATGGATGGCTGCCTTCATCAGGTTGGTGCAGGTGTCGAAGTGCATGGTGGACTTCCAGTCCTCGGGCAGGCCCAGAACCTCGTCCACGAACTCGTCGGGGAACCGGCCCTGATACTCCATGTTGTGGATGGTGAACAGGGTGCGGATGGGCTGGTATTTGGCCACATTCATATAGTGGGCCCGGAGAAACACGGGGACCATGGCGGTCTGCCAGTCGTTGGCATGGATCACATCGGGATACCAATCCAGATACTGGAGGGCCTCCAAAATGGCCTTGGAGTAGAAGGCGAAGCGCTCACCGTCGTCGTAGTGGCCGTAGCAGCCGTCCCGGTAGAAATAGTACTCGTTGTCGATGAAGTAATACTGCAGCTTCTTGCGCTTGCTCACCGCCCGGAACAGCCCGGCGTACACGTTGCGCCAGGACAGGGGCACGGTGAAGTTGGTGATATACTCAATCTCAAACTCCGGGTTGTCCTTGATGGCCTTGTAATAGGGCAGAAAGACGTAGACTTCGGTATTCGGAGTCTCGGCCAGGGCCTTGGGCAGGGCGGCGGCCACATCGCCCAAGCCGCCGGTTTTAATAAACGGCGCGGCCTCGCTGGTGGCAAGTAAGATTTTCATACCGTTACTCCTTTGCGAATGACGACGGGATTGTTTTCCAGCCCCTTGAGCTGGGCGCCGTCGCCGATGGTAACCCATTTGTCCACAATGACGTTCTCCAGGCAGGCGCCCTCGCCCACCACACTGCCCTGCATAATAATGCAGTTCTTGACCTTGGCGCCCTTGCCGATCCTGGCGCTCCGGGACAAGACGCTGTGCTCCACGCTGCCGTCCAGGAAGCAGCCGTCGGCGATCACGCAGCGGTCCACCTGGCACTCCAGGCCATAATAGGCGGGCACCTCGTCGGTCACACGGGTATGGATGGGCCGGTCTCCCCGGAACAGGGCCGAGGCCACGTCGTCCTCCAGGATGGCCAGACTGCTCTGGAAATATTCGTTCACATCCCGGACGCGCAGCACCTTGGTGTCCACCTCATAGAGGTTGATGGACAGGCGGCCCCGGTTGAACTCGTGCTGGATGAAGTCCCGCAGGAAATCATAGATGCCCCGGGAGGTGTAGTCCCGGATGACATTGATGAGGAACTCCCGGGAGATAATCATGTGGCCCATGCTGGCGTAATCGCCGGGCTTGGCGGGGCAGTCCAGCGCGTAGGAGGTGACCCGGTGGCCGGCGTCCGCCTTCATCACGGAGGCGAAGTTGATCTGGGACACCTCGTTCTCCTTGGTGGCCAACATGGTGATATCGCAGCCGCTGGCGATATGGTCCTCCAGCGCGGCGCGGTAGTCGATGTTACACAGCACATAGGCGTCCGCCAGCAGCACATAGGGGGTGGTGGAGATGGTCTCCAGATAGTCCAGGGCATTGCGCAGCTCGTCCAGCTTGCCCCGGCTGCCGCTGGTGTGGGCGTCCTCGGTGGCGAAGGGGGGCAGCAGCTGAAGCCCGCCCTTTTTGCGGTTCAGATCCCACTCCTGGCTGTTGCTCAGGTGGTCCATCAGGGAGTGGTAGTGCTGCTTGACCAGCACGCCCACGTTGAGGATGCCGGAGTTGACCATGTTGGACAGCACAAAGTCCACCAGCCGGTAGCGCCCGCCGAAGGGGATGGCGGCCATGTTTCGGTCCTGCGTAAAGGAGTTGAGCGCATCGGAATACATCTCAGAGAAGATAATACCTGTCATTTTCATGGTGGACACCCCCTTAAACAATTTCCTTGGGCTTGATGACGGAGCCGGCGGCGATGGTCCGCTGGTGGCCCACCACGGCGATGCCCCAGTCCCCGTCCAGGTAGTTCTCCGGGCGCTCGCCGATCTTGGCGCCCTCCTCCACCACGCACTGCTCGCCCACGATGCAGTAACTCACGTTGGCGCCCTTGCGCACCACGGTGTTTGGCATGATCACCGCGCCGGTGACAATGGCCCCTTCCTCAATCTCGCAGCCGGTATACAATACGGAGTGCTCCACATTGCCCCGAATGGTGCAGCCCTCGGCCACAAAGGAGTTTGTCACCTTGGCCCCCGCGCCGATGCGGGTGGCGGGGGCGGAATAGTTCCGGGCGTAGATGCGGAAGCTGGGGTCGCGCATATTGATGGGGTCCTTGGGGTCCAGCAGATCCATGTTGGCGTCCCACAGGCTGTCCAGCGTGCCCACGTCCTTCCAGTAGCCCTCGAAGGAGTAGGCGTACATGGGCCGGTTATCCTTCAGGAAATTGGGGATTATGTTCTTGCCGAAATCGTTTTCCGAATTGGGGTCGGCCTCGTCGGCAATCAGGTACTCGCGCAGAACAGACCAGGTAAAGATGTAAATGCCCATTGAGGCCAGATTGCTCTTGGGCTGCTTGGGCTTCTCCTCAAAGTCCACGATGGCGCCGTTCTCGTCGGTGCTCATGATGCCCATGCGGGTGGCCTCCTCCATGCTCACCGGCATGACGGCGATGGTGCACTCGGCCCCCTTCTCTTTGTGGAACTGGAGCATCTTGTTGTAATTCATTTTGTAGATGTGGTCCCCGCCCAGCACGGCCACATACTCGGGATTATAGCGGTCCACAAAGGGGATGTTCTGATAGATGGCGTTGGCGGTGCCCTTGTACCAGGACTCGGTCTTAGACTGGGTGTAGG
>OFGN01002190.1_pt1 | contig 10957 bp, 7 predicted proteins | sample 1521821 | NCBI WGS metagenome assembly OFGN01 (sample SAMEA3504094, study PRJEB24116) | mouse gut metagenome | biome: mouse gut; feature: mouse-associated habitat; material: faeces | place: Denmark | collected 2011
ATCTGGGGAATACGGATATGACGGCGGAGATGCCTCCGGCGTCTTATCCGCTTGTCTATATGATCGTGTCGGGAGAGCAGGTGAACTGCCTGCACGGGTATCGGAACGAGATGGAAGTTTCCTATATGCGGGATACAATCACGCCTCTGGAAAATGGCAGGGATCTGGGAATCACTGTGGAAAAATTCGGGACAGGCATCGAGTCCGTTTCTTACCAGGTCAGAAGCGGGGATGGGAGCCGACTGATCGAGGAGACGGAGATTACGGAGTATGAGGAGACAGAAAATTTTCTGACAGCTTATTTCACTGTAAAGGATCTTCTGGAACAGGGAAAAGAGTATAATTTTATAATCAGTCTGAAATTAGAGTCCGGACGGGATGTTCGTTATTATACGCGGATACTGCTGGGTCAGGACTATCATGTCTGGGAAAAGACAGAATTTGTAAAGAGATTTCATGAGGATACGTTTGACAAGGCAAATGTGGAAGAGAACCTGGCGATGTATCTGGAATCCAACAGGGAAGGAGATAACAGTTCTTTTGCGCGGGTGGACATTCACAGCAGCTGGAACCAGGTGACATGGGGGGATCTTGCGGTAGAGAAAATATCCGAGGCAGTTGTGGATATCAAGGAGATGATGCCACAGACAGCATCCTTTCAGATACATTATCAGGTGGAGATTCCATATGAGGGAAGGCGTGAAAAATATCTTGTGACAGAATATTACAGGATCCGTTACACGACTGACCGGATGTACCTGCTTGATTTTGAGAGAGAGATGAATCAGATCTTTGATGAGAAAAAAAATGTCTATAACAGTAATAAAATTTCGCTTGGAATACAGGGGAAGGAGCAGGTTAAGCTGATAGAATGTGATGGCGGCAATATTCTGACTTTTGTGGTGGGTGGCAGACTGTTTTCCTATAATGTGGCAGATAATAAACTGGCACTTTTATTCAGTTTTCAGGATGAGAATAACTATGACAGGCGAACTGTATATGATAAGCATAAGATTAAGGTATTAAATGTAGATGAGGCCGGAAATGTACAGTTTGTTGTATTTGGGTATATGAACAGGGGACGTCATGAGGGGGAAAATGGTGTTCAGGTAAACCTCTATAACAGCAGCCAGAATACAGTGGAGGAAATGACGTTTATTCCGTATACAAAATCACCGGAACTGTTGCAGCAGGATATGAGTAAGCTGTCTTTTGCGGGGAATAATAATCGCTTTTATATGATGGTGGACAGTACGATCTATGAAATGAATCTGTCTTCCAGACAGTGCCGGGTTATAGCAGCTAATCTGGACGAAGATGCTTATCGGGTGTCTGAAAACGGAAAGATGTTAGCCTGGGTAGAGGGCGGCCGGTATGCAGCGCAATCTATGCAGTTTATGAATCTGATGAGCGGGAAAAGGATGTCAGTAGAGGCTGGGTTCGGGGAATATGTGCAGCCTCTGGGCTTTATGGGGGATGACCTGATTTATGGAATTGCCGACAGGAAAGATGTGGCAAGGGACAGCTCCGGCAGAATCTTTTTCCCGATGCATACTATCAAGATACAGGATGAGAAGGAGAATATTTTAAAGGAGTATACAGTACCTGACACATATGTTGTTTCCTGCAGTGTGCAGGAAAACCAGATCATGCTTTATCGGGTAAGGAAGGATATCGATGAGATGAGCGGTGAGACTGTCTATGTTGAAGAGGAAAATGACCAGATCATGTATAGCAAAAAGGAAGATTTGGGAAAGAATCTGGTGGAGACAGTGGTCGTGGATATGATGGAAACATTGACACAGATTGCGGTCAAGAGCACGATAGATACGGATACTTTACAGCTTTTGACGCCCAGAGAGGTACTGTTTGAGGGGGAGAACAAAATTGCTCTGCAGGGGGCACAGGAGACAGTGAAGCGATATTTTGTCTATACGCTTCACGGACTGACAGGCGTATATACGGAAGAAGCGGTGGCGGTCAATAATGCATACAAAGAGGCGGGAGTCGTAACAGATGATATGGGAAATTATGTCTGGTACAGGGGGAATCGTGTGACAAGAAACCAGATCATGAAAATTATGGGCGGAGAGACAGAAAATGAGACTACCAGCCAGCTGGCAGTATGCTTAAATACGATCCTGGAGTTCGAGGGAGTAAACCGCAGCACGCAGTATATGTTGGACAGCGGTATGACCACTGTGGAGATTTTGCAGGAAAATATTCCGGATATCCAGGTGTTAGACCTGACGGGTTGTACGTTGGATGCCATATTGTATTATACGAATCAGGATATTCCTGTGTTAACAACATTGGAGGATGGCAGTGCACTTTTAATTACGGGATTTAATGAACTTAATATTGTAGTGATGGATCCGAAAGACGGTACGGTGTACAAAGTAGGAATGAATGATGCTACAGCAATGCTGGAAGAGAACGGGAATCAGTTTATTACGTATATGAGGATAGGAAAATAGTGAAAGCTTTTATTTTTGATGTGGATGATACGCTATACGATCAGGTACAGCCGTTTCAGAACGCCTATATAAAGTTATTCGGGAAAACAAATAAAGATATTGATAAAATATTTGTGAGCAGCAGAAAGCACTCTGACGAAGTATTTGAAGCATCCGAAAATGGTCTGATGACAATGGAGGAGATGTATATATACCGGATCAGAGAAGCATTGAAGGAATTTGGGATTTTAATTTCTGATGAGAGAGCATTGGAATTTCAGCGGTATTATCAGGAATTTCAGGCGGACATAGTGATGACTGAGAAGATGAAAAAACTGTTGAGTGATCTGGGTCATTGTGTCAAAATGGGAGTTATCACAAATGGGCCTGCGCAGCATCAGTGGGATAAAGTACAGGCACTGGGGCTGACGAAATGGATCCCCAGGCAAAATATATTAGTTTCCGGAGAAGCAGGCGCCGCAAAACCGGACAGAAAGATATTTGATCTGGCAGTATGTAAAATGGGATTGGATAGAACGGAGGCCTATTATATCGGAGATTCTCCGGCGAATGATATTGTCGGTGCGGCGAATGCAGGTTGGAGAACAATCTGGTTTAATCGGCGCAATAAAAAGGCTTTTTCCATTAAGCCGGACTACACAGTTTGCTCAGAACAGGAGTTGTGTAATTTGATAATGAAACTGGCAGGATTGTAATTTAATTATAGTATAAAAAATAGTGATCGCCATAAAGGTTGACAAGTGATTACCTGTGTGCTATGATAAACGGGTAATTATTTGTCAACCTTTTTTGAAAATGGATTGACTTATCGGGGATACATAAGGACTGAGAAGAATGGTTTTACAGGAAAAAATGACAAAGATCAGGAGGGAGAATGGGATATGAGAAAGGTAAATTTATCAGATGCGGAATGGAAGATCATGAATCTGCTGTGGGAACAGGCGCCACGAACAATGACGCAGATCACCAATACGCTGAAACCGGAAACGGGGTGGACGAAGCATACGGTGATATCTTTTTTGAAGAGAATGGAGGAGAAAGGCGCGCTGCACTATAAAGAAGGAGAGAGGGCAAAGCTGTATTATCCGGATATGGAGAGAGAGGAGGCAGCGCTGCAGGAGACAGAAGACTTTTTAGGCAGGGTGTTTCAGGGCAGAATGGGCATGATGCTAAATACGATGGTGCAGCAGAAGGCGCTTTCCGAGGAGGATATGGAAGAACTGCGTAAGATTCTGGAGCAGGCCGGAGAGGATGGAAAGGAATGACGGGATGCCCGGCTGATGGAAGACGGGGATGTGTTTCTGGCGGGAAACGGGGCATTATCAGAAAGGAATTGCCCTTGAGGAATAAGGCCTGATGTTAAGAACAGGGGAGGACTTATGTTTGGAATAATGTTTACAGTGACGTTTTTTATAGGGATCGTTCTGTTGCTGCGGACGGTTTTTAAAAAACGTATCAGTGCGAGGCTGCAGTATGGGCTCTGGTTTCTTGTGGTAGTGAAACTGCTCGTTTTTCCGATGCCGGATGCGGAGGGAGATTTTTCCGTGCTTGGGCTGGTGGCACAGGACAGACAGGAGAGACAGGAGAGACTTTCCGGAGAAGGGATATCGGCAGAAGAATTTGCCGCAGAGCAGGCAGGCGGGACAGCACAGGAGAAAGAGACGGTGAATGAGAGCCTGTGGGCGGACAGCGGCCAGGCAGGAGAAGAAGGTGCTGTCGGTACGGACACAGGCGTGAGGCCAGAGCATGTGGGGGGTGATGGGAAAGTCGTTTCCGGTGCGATGCGCTGGTATCGGATGACGAAACTGCGCCTGCTTCATTATGTGGAAAATGTGTTGAAGGCGCCGATATGGCTTGCCGGGCTGTTGGCGGCGGGAAGTCTGCTCAGTGCGGTATGGATGACTGTCTATCATGTGCGGCTGGGGAGATTTTTGAAAAAGCGGCGCGTGGCGGTGCCGGAAGCGTCAATGAGGAAATCGGAGAGCTGCCGGCAGGGAGAAGAAGAGCAGGATTTACAGCAGCGTGTTGCCGACGACGGGATGGAAAGCGGCAGAGAGACAGACAGAAGTGAAGGGAAGCCCTGGGAAAGCGGGTGGTCTGACAGGAGAAGAGGAATGTTTCGGGTTTACAGTGTGGAAGGCCTGCCCACGCCCTGCCTGTTCGGGAGAGTGATCTATGTACCCGACAAGCTGGCGGAGGAGGAAGAACTTCTGCCTTATATTCTGCGGCACGAGATGTGCCATTATTTTCACGGCGATGCCATTTGGGGTGTGCTGAGGATGGTCTGCGTCTGCCTGTACTGGTATCATCCGCTTGTGTGGCTTGCGGCCTATCTGTCCAAGCAGGACTGCGAGCTGGCCTGCGATGAGACGGCCGTAAGATCTATGGCAGGGCGGGAGAGAACAAGATATGGAGAATTGTTGCTGCAATTTGTGCCGGTGAAGAGTTCCCCTGCGGATTGCTGTTTGATGACGACGGCGATGTCAGGTAATGCGAAGAATCTGGGAGAAAGGCTTAAGAGGATCATGGGAAAAAGAAAAGACGCGGTGATTCCGGGAATTCTGGCGGTGGCGGCTGCGCTTGTGGGTATTTATGCCTGTGTCACAAGCGGCTTTGTCAGTGCAGATAAACAGTGGCAGAGTATTCGAATCAGGGAGGAAGAAGAAAGCATACCGATTATGCAGGAAAGTTACAGGCTGGATTACAGGCTGAGCAAAGATGCCGCAAGCTATGGGCTCTATCTGGAACAATATGAGTACGGCGAACTGACTGCAGTGAAGGCCCTGGATTGTGCAGCGCTTATACCGGAGGGGGAAGTATCCAGGAAAACAAAAAGGGGGGAGGCGCTCTACACAAGGGAGCTTGAAGCGGATGAGATGACAGGATCCTTTGTAAAATCGGTGAGTTCTTACAGCATGCCGGATTATACGACGTCGGACGGAGCAGGTTCTTCGTTTAAAGCCTTTACACTGGATCTGTCGGAAGAGCTTGCCATCGGAAGTTCTTTCAGTATGGCAGCAGGAGAGGAACTGGGACATCGGTTCCGGCTGGGGGAGGATATCATTCTGCTGGCAAGTTATTACGGTGATGGCAGCCTCAGTGTGCCTCCCGGCCACATTTTTGAGACGGAAAAGTATATGGAGAAAACGGAAGGAATCCTGGAAAGTGACAGCTGTGTCATACTGGTTCATCTGATCGTCTCAGATAAATCAGCGGAAGAACTGAGAGGACAGATCAGTGAGATTGTAAGGAAAAAAGCCGAAGAAGGAACGATGCAGGCGGAGGCTGACGTGACAGGTGGAATTTCGGAAGCAGAGGCGGAAATCAGTGCGACAGACGAAAACTTGGAGGCAGAGGCGGACGGCGGCGGGGCAGAATACTACACCAACAGAGAACTGCTTAAAATGGCGGAAAATTTCTATCGCAGCGAACATGGCTTTGCGCCTGCCCATGTGAACATAGACAGCCAAAACGGGAACGAGGTGGTCATCTGGCTCTATGACTATGACGAATACCTGAATGGGGAAAATGAGATCGTCGCCATCGCCCACACGGGGGACTGGTATACTGTGGACAGGCTGACCGGAAAAGGGGAAAATGTTCTTTTGGAGGACATTGACCTGACGCAGACGGTGTCTTTGACAAAACCGTGGAATGGAAAAACGGAAGAGATGACGGTAGTGGATGTCAGGGAGGAAGAGAAATTTTCTGCGCTGCCGGCGGAGCCTGGGGCGGGTGCGGAAAGCAAACTCTACCTGCTTGGCGAAACAGAGCATTACAGGATGTACGGAGCGGGAAATTACCAGTCCATGCTATTGGAAGAGCAGGGTATTGTGACGGAAATTTCCGTGCCTTTTATCACGGATGGCATTACCATGATGGCGCCCGGCATGCAGGAGGCGGATTATGACGGGGACGGTTCGCCGGAACTGGCGGTGAGGCTTTTGTGGGGCGAAGGCACAGGCGTCTGGCAGGAGCAGCTCTGGATGTTTGACAAAAAGGCGGGGCAGATAAATGCCTGTGCGTATCCTGGCGGCGTTTATGCGGAGGAGTTGTTACGAAGGCTTTCCTTTGCAGAGCGTGAGAACGGAAAGGTCATTATGCTGGGCGGACGGCAGATATCGCCAAAGCTGCGGGAAGAACAGGGCATTTCCTATGAAGAGATACGGATCAATACATCGAGAGTATCTTTTGCATTTGCGGATGGAACAATAAAACTCAGGACGCTTATCTCCTGCGGCAGCAGGGCAGGGAGTGTAATGCCGGCTTATGGGGATGCCTGTCTGGAGGCGGAAGTGCTTTATGATGGAAGTCAGTTTTTTATCAGGGATGTGATGTCGGTGGATCTGAAAGAGACGAAAAGGCTGGCTGAGGAGGCGGCGCGGGCGTTTTATGCGCCGCGGGGCATTGAAATTATTGATTATAATGTGGAAAAGTGGCTCCTGTCCGAGGAGACAGAAAAGATGGAGATGACGCTGACTGTGCTGGAAAGGACAAAAGAGTCCTATGATTTTATAACGGTTCCGCTTGAGCGGGAGGAGACGGGGCAGTGGGTTGCCGCGGGGGAGATATGGACCGGGGCGTGACAGAGCGGGGGCAGTTTCCATCTGTGGCTGTCCGCCGGGGGAGCTGCCGGGATGCAGGCATGGTATTCTGACTCGCACCGGCAGTAATAAAAGAGAAAAAATCAGGTGACAATTCCGGCTGATTGGGATAGAATGCTAAATAGATAAGATAATTATAGTAAATGATATGATAAGAATGGAGGGTATACATGATTGAGGTTCCAAACGGAAAGGTGTTAAAGGAAAACTACCTGGGAAAGAATATCGTGAATTATGATTCCATGATAAGTGCTTGCGCACTTTAAAGGACATCCGGCGGGCGGCTGCGGAGCTGGGATATGGCAGCAGGGAGTATGAGCTTCTTGAGATCAACACCTGACAGGCAAAGCGAAAGCAGGGGGGGAAGCAAAAAGAAAAGAGTATCGCAAAAAATCAAATTTCTGCGATACTCTTTTTGCGCGGAGATGGAGAGATTTGAACTCTCGCGCCGGTTACCCGACCTACCGCATTTCGAGTGCGGACCCTTCAGCCACTTGGGTACATCTCCAAAACTGTAAACATTATAACGGTTTCCCGCCTGACAGTCAAATGATATTTTGAAAATTTTGCACGAAAAATCCTCTGATTTTTCGGCAGAATAAAATATTGTGATGCATAAAAAAATACTATATAATGATAAAAGGACTGTGAGACAGCAAAGCTGATAAACGAAATCGGGAAACAGCAAAATAAACAGTATGAAGGAGGAAATAAGATGAAACGAATCGGTATGCTTACCAGCGGCGGAGATTGTCAGGCGTTAAATGCGGCAATGAGAGGCGTAGTAAAATGTCTGACCTGCAGCGGGGAACCAGTGGAGATCTATGGTTTTCTGGAAGGCTATAAGGGACTGATCTACGGTAATTTCAGAATGCTTACAGGCGCAGACTTCTCCGGAATCCTGACAAAGGGCGGCACCATTTTGGGCAGTTCCAGAACACCCTTTAAACTGATGAGAGAGCCTGATGAGAACGGACTGGACAAGGTGGAAGCGATGAAGCAGAACTACTATAAGCTTCGTCTGGACTGTCTTGTTATTCTGGGCGGAAACGGAACCCATAAGACGGCAAATATGCTGCGGGAAGAGGGATTAAATGTCGTAACGCTGCCGAAGACCATCGACAATGACCTCTGGGGGACAGATATGACCTTTGGTTTCCAGAGCGCGGTAAATATCGCTACGGACTGTATCGACTGTATACATACCACGGCGGCATCCCACGGACGTGTGTTTATCGTGGAAGTGATGGGACATAAAGTCGGTTTCCTGACATTGAACGCCGGTATGGCAGGCGGCGCGGATATCATTCTGATTCCGGAGATTCCCTATAATATCCACCGTATCGGAGAAACGATTCTGAATCGGCTGAAGAAAGGAAAGCCTTACTCCATCGTGGTGGTAGCCGAAGGTATACAGACGGACGGGCGGAAGCGTGCCGCCGAGTATATCGCTCAGGAGATAGAGTATGAGACGGGTATCGAGACCCGTGAGACTGTGTTGGGTTATATTCAGCGGGGCGGCTCACCCACACCTTTTGACCGTAACCTTTCCACACGTATGGGCGGACATGCCACGGAACTGATTGCCAACGGGCAGTTCGGGCGGATGATTACCTTGAAGGGGAATGAAATAGCTTCTGCACCGCTGGAGGAGATTGCGGGCAAGTTGAAGCTGGTGACGGAAGACAATGACTTAGTTGTCCAGGGACGTCGGATGGGAATCTGTTTCGGCTAATTTTTCTTGTGGGGATTCTTCAACAGCTTCTGCCATGGGATTTTCTTCTGTGGAGGTTTCTGTTGCATGGTTTCGCTCCTTGGCTGCCTGGACTTCCTCCTTGAAAGCGGCATCCTTAATTTTTTTCAATGCCATCTGTGCCGCATTTTGTTGCGACTCCTTCTTGGAATAACCGGTGCCGGTACCTGCCGATATCCCTTCGATGCGGACTTCGGTGTGGAACATCGGATTGTATTCTTCGTCGAGAAACTGCTCGATAAGCTCGAATGACACCTCCATTTTGTTCTTCTGGCTCCATTCGATGAGTTTTGACTTGAAGTTGACCTCTTTGCGAGACATCTTGTCGAGGTCGATATAGTTTTTGAAAATCTTCTCTTCCATGAACTGCTTGCAGCGGTCGTAGCCCTGGTCCAGATAAATGGCGCCGATGAAGGCTTCGAATGCATTGCCGTACATGTAGCTGTTGTGGGATGAGGAGCGGGTGGAGTATTTCACCAGTTTGTCCAGTCCGATTTCCACGGCCAGTTTGTTGAGTGTTTCCCGCTGTACAATTTTGGAACGGGTATTGGTAAGGAAACCTTCGCGGCGTCCTTCGAAATGGCGGTAGACAATATCTCCTACAATGGCGTCGAGGATAGCATCGCCCAAGAATTCCAGCCGTTCGTTGTTGATGGGACGTCCTTTTTCGGAGCGCATGGAGATGGATTTATGCAGCAAAGCCTGCTGATAGACCTTGATGTTGCGAGGGAAGAAGCCGAGAATTCTGTAAAAACAAAAATAAGACTCTCTATCCTTGCGGAACAAGAGCCTTATTTTATCTATTTGGTTACGTAACACGACCTTATTATTCTGCGTATTTCTTGAAAATGACACACGCATTATGACCACCGAATCCAAAAGTATTGGACAAAGCTACGTTCACTTCGCGCTTTTGTGCTTTGTTGAACGTGAAGTTCAGGTCATAGTCGATGTTTTCGTCGTTATCACCCTCTTCGTGGTTGATGGTCGGAGGAACAATGCCATTCTTGATGGCGAGGATGCTTGCAATGGATTCTACCGCACCGGCAGCGCCCAGCAAGTGGCCGGTCATGGATTTTGTCGAACTGATGTTCAACTCATACGCATGCTGTCCGAATACCTCTTTGATTGCTTTTGCTTCCGAAATATCACCTACGGGAGTAGATGTACCGTGAACATTGATATAATCTACTTCTTCGGGTTTCATTTCTGCATCTTCCAACGCATTCAGCATCACTAACTTGGCTCCCAAACCTTCGGGGTGAGAGGCTGTCAAGTGATGAGCGTCGGCAGACATTCCTACGCCGGCAACTTCCGCATAGATTTTGGCACCGCGTGCCTTGGCGTGTTCCAGTTCCTCGAGAACGAGACAACCGCCACCTTCACCCATGATGAATCCGTCACGGCTTGCGCTGAACGGACGGGATGCAGTTTCGGGAGAATCATTGCGGGTTGACAATGCATGCATGGCATTGAAACCACCTACACCGCAAGCGGCGATGGCAGCTTCCGAACCACCGGACACGATAACATTTGCCTTACCCAAACGGATGAGGTTAAACGCATCGGCAATGGCATTTGTGGAAGTGGCACATGCAGAACAAGTTGCGTAGTTGGGACCATGGAAACCATACATGATGGAAATTTGTCCGGCAGCAATGTCCGAAATCATCTTGGGGATGAAGAACGGATTGAATTTGGGGCCGTTTTCCTTACCGGTCAGGGCATAGTTGCCCGCCTCTTCTTCGAATGTACGGATGCCACCGATACCGGCGCCGAAGATGACACCGATTCTGTTTAAATCCTCATTTTCGACGTCAAGCCCAGAGTCACCTACCGCTTCTTTGGCTACTGCAATGGCATATTGTGTGTACAAGTCCATCTTGCGGGCCTCTTTGCGGTCTATATATTTGGTAGCATCGAAGCCTTTTACTTCGCATGCAAACTGAGTCTTGAAAAGCGATGCATCGAAATGAGTAATAGGTCCTGCTCCACTAACCCCATTCACAAGATTTTCCCAGAATTCGGGAACACTGTTGCCAATGGGAGTAATGGCGCCGAGACCTGTTACTACAACTCTTTTTAATTCCATGTTATAAACGAATGGATAAGATTACTTAGCG